>JAESGM010000177.1_pt1 | contig 129484 bp, 113 predicted proteins | sample 9269721 | NCBI WGS metagenome assembly JAESGM01 (sample SAMN15720920, study PRJNA650825) | algae metagenome | isolation source: Komarekiella atlantica HA4396-MV6 and co-occurring heterotrophs from... | place: USA: Theobald House, Kauai, HI | collected 2009-07-29 | reverse complement strand
TACCCCTCTGCTCTGCTCCTTGTCTCAAACGGGATGCAAAAGTACCAGCTTTTTATTTCCCTGTCAAGCAAATTTGAAAAAATATTTTTCGACCTCGCCTCTTCTTCTCTCCATCCCCCCCTTTTTTCAACAGGGTTACAAATGTATGTGGTTATTTCTTCTGCTGCAAGACAAAAATGAAAAAATCTATCGAATACCTACTATGGTATATAAGTATGTGCTTTTGTGATCATATCTTATACCTTGGGTCTTTTGTATATCGGCACTGTGCTACAAGGCTCGCCGTACATTAGGCTTTGTACAATCGGACGCAACAGACGTGTTATCTCCGCATAAGCATAAATCGGTATTGGCAAATCTCCACAACCTTTGACAACTACTTTGGCATCTTTGTAATCGTCTATATTAATAGAGTCTATTGCTTTTTGAAACAACGCCTGCTCCAAAGCTTGCAAATCTCCAAAAACAACAAGATTCGCATGTGGTTCCAGATAGGTGGCCAGCAGCATATAAGCCCAGACGGGTACAATGGCATCTGCCGAACAAATGATGGCAACATTTTTTCCTTTATATACAGTCCAGTCGTTGTCTTTCAAGAATTGACGAAAATCTTTTTCGCGTAAGATTAATTCCTGAAACAGGTTGGCTTTAAGATCATACACAACCCGCTCGCCTTTGTGATAGTAATCAGCAAGGTCGAGTGTGATGAGGCCACTGGCTGCAACACGATTTATGATTTCGGAGTCTGGCTGCGTATTTTCCATAAACTATCACTTGGGAATATCTTTGGTACTTACAAATTCTTTCAAGTAGAATGGCTCGAAGGTCTCTACATTTTCGAACTGGTTTTTTTGGAATGCCTCCCAAGCCAGCAGGCCTACATAATGAGCGGAAGGCGAAACGTTATCTATGAATACTGACTTCGGGTGATGAGCCAACTTCTCCCGGCATTTGGCAGCCCCATCGCCAAAGAAGATTATCTCATGATTAACCTCTATTTCATCAAAAGAGTTCTCATCAATGATTTTTGCCTGAACGGGTACGACGGTTTCCAGGCTCTCATTATATATAGCACAATACACTTCCATCCGGCGGGCATCGATCATGGGGCAAAAATAGTATCCGGCAGAAGGATAAAACCGCCTCACTTCACAAGTCATCGCTTCCAAGGTACTTATGGCTATCAATGGCTTTTGCAACGCATAGGACAGTCCTTTGGCTGTAGCCGTTCCTATGCGCAAACCCGTGTACGAACCCGGTCCTTTTGCAATAGCGATGGCATCCACTTCCGGTATCCGATGTCCGGTATTCTGCATGAGTTGTTCAATGGCAACAGTTAATACCTGTGAGGTTGCTTTTTCAAGGAAGAACTGAAAGGTAGCCAAAGCCACCCCATCGTGATGCAAACCCACGGAACAGGAACGCGTGGAGGTGTCAATGCTGAGGATAAGGGGCATGGTGCAGAATAAGATGTGTCTATATATATGTATACTCTGGATGCTAGTGGTTTTCCGCTACAGGCAAATCAAAATAGTATCTTTCCGGCAGCGAAAACCAGTGGGAGCTTAAAAACAAAAACCACATCCATGCAGATGTGGTTTTGAATGCTCCCGAAGCTGGGCTCGAACCAGCGACCCTCTGATTAACAGTCAGATGCTCTAACCGACTGAGCTATTCGGGAGTAACAGGGCTGCAAAAGTAACATATGAACATATATTTGTCAACCTATAACAAAAAAATATTTAAAATTTTATTTCGAACGTTTCGTTCTGGCCCGTTTTTACATTGGTCACGTCAAATAGTATATTGATGCTCAACTAGTTAGTAAATTGCATCCGTCTCTGGCTGTCTCGATTTGCTTCTGACAGACTTGCCAACGAATTTGTAATTTTAATTTTTTATCGGTAGTTTACTTAACAGTTGTATTTTGACTTGTTTGAAAACTGAATTTTTCTTCGCTTCCGTTTCATTAAACGTAAACTTAGCTTGCCGTATTTGTGTTTAGTAAGCTAGTTGATTGTTCTCTGGGCAACACTACACGCACCGTCTTCTTCACTTTATAATTAAGAGTAGGTTTTATCTTTTCAAATCATACTATTTTCCTGATGAATCTCCGCTTATATGTCATTGGCTTGTTTTTATCTTCATTGCTGGGAGGGGCAGTAACACTGACTGGTTACAAGATGCTTTATCCGACAAAAGAAAACGAAACCATTGAACAAAAACAAAATCGTTTTTTTGCCTCTCCCGTATCCAATATCAAACCCGACTCATCGGCGGCCAGAGCTGTCAAAGTTCCGGACGGACTGAATTTTGTCTACGCGGCTGAAAAAGTTCGCCCGGCAGTCGTGCACATCAAAACCCGTTACGAACAAACGACCACGTTCCCTTCGGAAGAATTTCAGGAAAAGGAAGAGGAATCGGATGACTGGTTTCATGACTTCCATGGATTTGACAGTCCGTTCAAAGGACCGCTGCCGCGGGAGTCGGCAGGCTCAGGTGTTGTCATTTCGCCAGACGGTTACATCGCTACCAACAATCACGTCATCGAAAAAGCGGCCGAAATCGAGGTGATTCTGGAAGACAAACGCAGCTATACGGCTACGGTCATTGGCGCCGACCCAACCACGGATCTGGCATTGCTGAAGATTGAAGAGGAAAACCTGCCTTTTGTACGTTATGGGAATTCGGATCAGCTTCATATAGGGGAGTGGGTGCTGGCAATTGGCAATCCGTTTGATCTTACCTCCACCGTAACGGCAGGCATCGTCAGTGGCAAGGGACGGAACATCAATATATTAAAGGACAAGAACGGCATGCAGATTGAATCGTTCATCCAAACAGATGCAGCCGTCAATCCGGGCAACAGTGGTGGCGCATTGGTCAACCTGCGCGGAGAGCTGATGGGAATCAATACGGCCATTGCCTCCAATACGGGTATTTCACAAGGATATTCCTTTGCGGTGCCGGTGTCGCTGACCAAGAAAGTAATGGATGATTTGCTGCGGTATGGTTCGGTGCAACGGGCCTTGCTGGGTGTACGGATCAAGGATATCGATGCCAAAAAAGCAAAGGAAACCGGACTTAAGCACGTGAGAGGTGTGCTGGTAGAGAGTATCAACGACAAAAGTGCTGCGCAAGCCGCCGGTCTGGAAACGGGGGATGTCATCTATAAGATCAACGACCAGCCAGTGAACTCCATGGCTGAGTTGCAAAGTGTCGTAGGCACTTACCGCCCGGGCGACAAGATAAACGTGTGGTTTGAACGCGAAGGGGAAGAAAAAACAACCTGGGTGATTTTGCGAAACAGCAACGGAAACACGTTTTTGTCGAAGCCCAAAGCCGAAAAGACCATTAATATCTTTGGTGCGGACATGGCACCGGCCAGTTTGTCGGAAAAGAAAAAACTCAGCATCATGGGTGGCGTTAAAATTGTCCGCTTATCGGATGGCCGTATGAAAGATGCAGGCATGCGGGTTGGGTTCATCATTACACAAATGGACAGCCGGCCGGTTTCGTCACCTGAAGAAGTTTTCAAAATCATCAATGCCAGCGAGAGGGCTATTGTAGTGGAAGGTCTCTATGCCAATGGTACCAAAGGCTACCATGCCATTGCTCCTTAGCAAGCCGTTTTTAGTTTTTATAGGGTACTATTTTCTGAGACTCTCCGAATTGCCTAAAATTCGGAGAGTTTTGTATTTTTGACCATTCGACAAAGAAATTCATTCAACAAACACCATATCTAATTTCATTTCTATGCAAGATTTCCTGCAATCGTTACATATAGAGGCACAAAATGCCGCCTACAGTACTGGCCTGGAATGGGGTCCGGTCCAGGCTGCGCAGCAAAAAGCAGTTTTGTCACCCGTAGATGGGCAAACCATTGCTTCGGTACAATGGGCTACAACTGAGGACTACGAAAAAGTGGTTTCCCAGGCGCAAGCTGCATTTGTATACTGGCGGCAACTTCCCGCTCCCAAACGCGGTGAAATTGTACGGCAGATTGGCGAAGAACTGCGAAAACACAAGACCGCCTTGGGCAGACTGGTCAGTTACGAAATGGGCAAGATTTACCAGGAAGGCTTGGGCGAAGTACAGGAAATGATCGACATCTGTGATTTTGCCGTAGGCTTGTCCCGTCAATTGTACGGCCTGACGATGCACTCCGAAAGGCCGCTGCACCGTATGTATGAGCAATACCACCCATTAGGAGTGGTGGGTATTATCTCCGCATTTAATTTTCCGGTAGCGGTTTGGTCTTGGAATGCCATGCTGGCAGCCGTTTGTGGCAACGTATGCATCTGGAAGCCCTCTGAAAAAACACCGCTCAGTGCCATTGCATGCCAGCACATCATCAGCACCGTATTGAAAAACAACAATTTGCCGGAAGGTGTCTTCAGCCTGATTATTGGTGACGCCGCCATTGGTCACAACATGGCAGCTGACAGACGCCTGCCGTTGATCTCTGCCACCGGCTCTACCCTAATGGGCCGAAAAGTGGGAGAAACCGTGGCAACCCGGCTCGGAAAATCACTGCTGGAGCTTGGCGGCAATAACGCCATTATCATTACCGCAAATGCGGATCTGGAAATGGCCATACGTGCCGTTACGTTCGGTGCGGTGGGTACGTGTGGCCAGCGGTGTACGTCTACCCGGCGGGTTATCATTCATGAGTCTGTGTATCAAACAGTGGTTGACCGACTAGTCGCTATCTATCAAAACCTGCCTGTTGGTAATCCGCTGGAAGACGGCGTTTTGGTTGGCCCCCTGATTGACGCCCAGGCCGTACAAAATTTTACAAACGCATTGGAAGAAGTGAAAAAGTCAGGAGGCAGAATTTTGGTAGGCGGCGCTGTTCTTTCCGGCGAAACGTATGCTTCGGGTAATTACGTAATGCCGGCAATTGTGGAAGCGAAAAACGAGTTTCCGATTGTACAGGAGGAAACTTTTGGGCCTATTCTATATGCGATTCGTTACGAAGGTAACCTGGAAAATGCCATAGCCCTCCAGAACAATGTACGTCAGGGGCTGTCTTCTGCTATTTTTTCGCTTGACTTACGCGAAGTCGAAACATTTCTTTCATACGCCGGATCGGACTGTGGCATCGCCAATGCCAACATCGGTACTTCGGGTGCTGAGATCGGGGGTGCTTTTGGGGGAGAAAAGGAAACGGGTGGCGGCCGGGAGTCCGGTTCGGATGCCTGGCGGGCATACATGCGGAGGCAAACCAATACCATTAATTATAGCCGCGAACTACCTCTTGCACAAGGCATTACATTTGATGTCTAAGCTTGTTGCATTTCTACAAATGGTGTATTATTCTGTATACTTGCTTTGTAACTAATGCCTGTATGTGTCTTTTTTGTAATTTTATTGTAATAAATGTTTAAAAAACTATATTTACACAAAGTATCCATCCAATAACTACCTGAAAATCAATACCCTATCGAATAGTTTCGTTTTTATTTGATTTTCTAACCTTGTAATGATTTGCCCTAAATTAAACTTTGCAATTGTTATTGAATATTATACCTTGTACCCGATTTTAAAACAGATACGTATTAAATAGTTTTTATTATGGCAGAAAATACTCAGAGGTTCAACACCATTATGTTGATTGATGATAATGAGATTGATAACTTAATCAACCAAAAGATTATTGAATCGGCAGGCATTGCCAAGCATATTTTCACTCATACTGGTGGCAAAAGCGCGATTGAGTTTTTGAAAAATATGGAGAAAATTGCTGCTGTAACCAACAACGTTACACTGCCTGAACTGATTTTCCTCGATATTGACATGCCTCTGATGGACGGCTTTCAGTTTTTGGATGAGTTTGAAAAACTATCCAAGGAGACCAAGGAGTATTGCAAGATTGTCATGCTCACCTCATCGATCAATCCCCAGGACATGAGCAAGTCGAAAAAATACGATTATGTGAAGAAATACGTGAACAAACCTCTGACTCAGGATAGCCTGAAAAAGTTAGGTATCTAAAAATAGTATCCTGCCAAATACAAAAACCCGCCCGTACAAATCGTACGGGTTTTTTGTTACCCATCCGTAATTTTCTGGGTCAAATCCAAACGCACAAAACCTCCCTGGCCAGGGGAGGTTTTGTGCGTTTGAAAGATACTATTTTTTTTAAGAGGCTGACAGACGGGCCACGAAACCTTCGTCCATCTTGATCAGTTTGATTACGGTAAAACCTTTGACGTTCATCTTTTGTAGTTTCTCGATCAGGCTCCGGATCTTCGCTGCTTTGCCATTCTTGCTGTCATACAGCGACGTCTTCATGATCTTGGTAAACACCAGCATGTGTTCGCATTCGTCTTTACCCATGATTCGGATCTGCCGCTGAATGCTGTTCAGCAACTGACTGAACAATTCGTAATCACTCAGCAAACAATACTGCAAGGCCAGCAGGAGCTTCACTTCCAAATGAGCTATCGGATATTTTTTCAAACTCATTTCATTGAGCAGGTTGTTTACCCAGCGTGCTGCCTCATCGTATTTTTTGGCGTAATAACAACATACCGCCCGGTAAACCACGTAGCTGGTGTATTTTGGCAAATCGTAGGCATCGGCTTCGTAATCCTGGAACAACCCTTCGTTTTCCTCATACATGGCGTGCTCGGTATCCATACGGATGTGGCGCTGCACCTTGGTGAAAAGAAACTGCGCCGGATAGGTATACAAACTGTAGTTTGTCAGCAGGGTGCTGGCGGCATCGTTCACTTCGTCAAAGTATTTCTCTGCTTTCTTGTATACTTTGTAATGAGTATAGTATTCAAGTTTCAGGAATTCGAAAACCAGTTTCAGGTGGTAATAAACGGTATCCAGATTATACTGTTGGAAAATTTTCTCCACATTGTTCAGGATATCTTCAATTGGCTCCTGGTCATCGTCCAGATCTTCGGTAGTCTCTACAAACAACCGGTGGAAAATGCTCATGCAGTTCTGGTATACATACAAGCGGTGCGACTGGTACAGCTTGCACACATTTTCCATTTCCTTGTTCAGGTAGGTCAGTTCAAGCTTTTCGGTATCGGTGCCTGACAGTGTGTAGTTGCCGTATTTCTTGAAATATTCGGCCAGCAAGTCTTCCGCTTTGTCAATGGCAAGCATGTAGGCCACATGGCGGTTATAGCTTTGAGAGTAGTTGTAGAAATCAGGCGAATTGATGTGAAGTTTCTTGAGACTTTTGTAGATGATGGTAAGCTCGTTGGAAAGGTCATAATCCAATAACTCTTTCTCCAGTTTCTTTAATGTCGCTACGGCAATGGCTCTTTTCTTCGTGAAAAGAATTTCGGTGATATTCGCCACTTTTTTCAACAAATCGGTGCGCGGACTTTCCATTTGCTGAAGCAGGTACTCTTCAATTTTTTGGTTCAGACGCGAACGCAACGTGTAATAAGCGTTGGTGTTCACGTCCAGTTGTTCCATAATCTTACTATCAGACAACTGCTTCTCGCGCATGAATTTGAGAAGGTACGCAGATTTTTCGGCGTTACTTGTCATCAGCTGATTGTAAATGGCATCGTAATCCTCCGGTGACAGTTGTTTGATAATATTTTTAAGCTTTGCCATAGTAATGAAATTAATAGAAACGTGTGTTGTTTAGAGCATTGGAAGCAGGTCTTTCAAATCAATGCCGATCTGTAGAATTACTGCTACGCGACCTGACTGTATAAATGAGCCTGTTTACTTCTGAAATATGTTTGAAATAGTATCTTTTTTAATTGCCGAACCGGCTGTAATGTAAACATTCAAAGTAACTGTTTTACAATAAGTTAGGTTATTTGCGATTCAAGTATACTAATTTTTTTTTATTTCCATGTATTATTTATCACTCTGGTATTTCTTGTTTTCATGGGGTTGCTATTTTTAGGATTAACCTGTTTCCTGCGCATTGTATGCTCTCCGGCGTTTTGTTTCTGAAAGTTAATAAGTTCGTGGTGGTTTGTGCAATTTTGATCCTTGCGGTTACTTGTAAGAATATATTTTTTCTCTGGTATGTATCTGTTTATTTCTTGGTATTTTTTGAAAAAACTTCAATACACTACATGCATTTGGCTATAATTATTCGAATAGCCAGTTACTTCATATAACGGTACTCTTTCGGGCTGCTTCATAATCCGATCAGGTCAGAACTTTGTTGGATTTACCAACGTTTCCCAGAAAAATACACTTTCTCCAACCATTGTCATTGCCAGGCCTGTCTGACGTGCTTAATCACAGCAGGGATTTTCCATTGGTATCTTCTAAGTGTCCTGATGAACCAATATTCGGTAATAAGTTTACAAATAGCTCTAAATCAGGTCATTTCAACAAATATTTCCTAAAAAAGTTTATAAGCAAGGTAACCATATCTTTCTTAAATTTGTAGTTTCTATCTATTCTATACGACGTTGAAGAGTAAAGATTTTATTCAATTATATCGGGACGACAGCTTAGTCCAGACAATAGACCGGCGGTTGCATTCCTCCACTGAAAAACCTGTACGTGTCCATTGCAAAGGGATCGTCGGTAGTTTGGATGCGGTGCTGGCTGCGGCCCTGTGTCGGCAGGATTCACAAACTCATGTGTTTATCTTACATGAGAAAGAAGAAGCGGCTTATTTTCTAAATGACCTGCAAAATTTACTGCCCGACAAGGAAATCCTCTTTTTTCCTACTTCGTACAGAAAGCCCTACCAATTGGTAGAAACCGACAACGCCAATATACTTCGGCGCGCAGAGGTACTTAGTCAGTTAAGTTTGGGAGGTACAGAATTAATTGTTACTTATCCCGAGGCTCTTACTGAAAAAGTGATCAGTCAGAAGTCGCTGGTACAAAATACATTTACAGCCAAGATTGGTGAAAAGCTGGATACCAATTTCATTGCCGAATTTCTGCAGAGCTACGATTTTGAGAAAACTGATTTTGTGTATGAGGCCGGGCAATTTTCGATTCGCGGGGGGATCGTGGATGTGTTTTCGTTTGCCAACGACTTGCCTTACCGCATTGAATTGTTTGGCGATGAGATTGAAAGCATGCGGACCTTCAATCCCGACACTCAACTTTCGGTAGCTACGGTTTCGCACATTTCGATTGTTCCCAATATCCAGAGCAAGATCACGGTCGAAGGCCGCGAGACATTCCTGGGTTTTTTACCTTCCCAGGCTACTATTTGGGTAAAAGATGTCGAGCTCACACTGGAGGTGATCGACAAATATTTTGAAAAGGCAGAGGAAGCGTACGAGTCGGCAACCGAACCGCGTCTGATTTCAGCGCCAACGGAGTTATTTGATACCCGGCGCAATTTTCTCAACCAATTGAAGGAACGCACCGTGTTGGAGTTTGGCAAGCGGTTCTATTTCAAGGACGCCGAGAAGGTAGAATATCCGGCAGCCGCCCAACCTTCGTTTAACAAAGATTTCAATTTGCTAGCCAATACCCTTCAGGATAATCTCACACACGGCTACACAAATGTCATTGCCGCGGATTCAATCCGGCAGCAGGAACGTCTGAATACGATTTTTGAAGAAATTAACCCATTCATCAAATACCAGCCCTTGAACCTGGCGTTTCGGGAAGGCTTCGTGGACCACAACGCCAAAATTGCCTGCTACACCGATCACCAGATCTTCGACCGTTTTCACCGTTACAAGGCCCGCGAACGGTTCTCCAAATCAAAGGCAATGACCCTGCGCGAGTTGCGCACCTTGCAACCCGGCGACTACGTAACCCACATCGACTATGGCATTGGCCGCTTTGCCGGACTGGAAAAAATTGAGGTGAACGGCAGTCCGCAGGAAGCCATCCGGCTGGTGTTCCGCGACGATGACCTGTTGTATGTCAGCATCTATTCGCTGCACAAGATTTCCAAATATACCGGCAAAGATGGTAATCCGCCGCAGATGAGCAAGTTGGGTTCACCGGAATGGGAAAACAAGAAGTCCCGTATCAAGAAGCAGGTCAAGGATATTGCCAAAGAACTCATCAGCTTGTATGCCAAGCGAAAAGCAGCCCCGGGTTTTGCATTTTCGCGGGATAGTTTTTTGCAAGCCGAACTCGAATCGTCTTTTCTTTACGAAGACACTCCCGATCAGGCCAAAGCCACGACCGATGTGAAGAAGGATATGGAGCAGGCCCACCCCATGGACCGACTGGTTTGCGGCGATGTGGGCTTTGGAAAAACAGAGGTTGCGATTCGGGCGGCATTCAAGGCGGCAACTGACAACAAGCAGGTTGTGGTGCTGGTGCCAACCACCGTACTGGCCATGCAACATTACAAAACATTCAAGGACCGCCTGGAGAAATTTCCCGTTCGGGTAGAATATGTCAATCGTTTCAAAACGACGCAACAAATCAAGGAAACACTCCAGAAAGTCGCCGAGGGCCAGATCGACATATTGATCGGAACCCACCGGCTGGTCGGAAGTGATGTGAAATTCAAAAACCTGGGCTTGCTGATCATAGATGAGGAACAGAAATTTGGTGTCAAAACCAAAGACAAGCTCAAAGAAATGCGCGTCAATGTAGATGTACTGACACTGACCGCCACACCCATCCCGCGTACACTTCATTTCTCCCTGATGGGGGCCCGCGACCTTTCGATCATTGCCACTCCCCCACCCAACCGCCAGCCGGTTACGACCGAAGTTCATGTTTTTGGCGAAGAAGTTATCCGCGACGCCATCAGTGAAGAACTGAGGCGCGGAGGTCAGGTATTCTTTGTTCACAACCGCATCAATGACATTGTCGAGCTGGGCGACATGATTTTGCGTCTGGTGCCCGACGCCCGGATCGGGGTTGCGCACGGGCAGATGGAGGGAAGCCGGTTGGAAAAAACGATGCTTAAATTCATCGATGGTGAGTACGATGTCCTCCTTTCCACCAATATCATCGAGTCGGGTTTGGACATTCCCAATGCCAATACCATTATCATTAACCGGGCTCATCAGTTTGGCCTGGCCGATCTTCACCAGATGCGCGGACGGGTCGGTCGCAGCAACCGGAAAGCGTATTGCTACCTGCTCACGCCACCGGTTTCCGCACTTAGTACAGACTCGCGCAAGCGGCTGCATACACTGGAAGAATTTTCGGATCTGGGTGATGGCTTCAAAATTGCCATGCGGGATCTGGACATTCGGGGAGCGGGCAATCTGCTGGGAGCCGAACAAAGCGGATTTATCTCAGATCTTGGATTTGAAACATATCACAAGATATTGGACGATGCCATTCAGGAATTGAAAGAAGACGAATTCCGCGAGTTGTTTGCACACGAGATCAACATCAAGGAATTGGTAACTGATTGTATTATTGAAACCGATTTGCCTATCATCATCCCGGAAATCTACGTACCCAGCATTTCCGAACGGTTAAATCTTTATTCGCAACTGGATAATATAAAAGAAGAGACGGAACTCGAGCAATTCCAAACCGGAATTGTGGATCGCTTTGGACAATTGCCTGCGGAAGTAAAAGATCTGATTGAAATGGTACGCCTCCGCTGGGTAGCCGAAAAACTAGGATTTGAAAAGCTAACACTCAAAAATAGCAGTATGAAAGGGTATTTTGTACCCGCTGATAACGAAAAGTATTACAAATCGGAAGTGTTTGGTGCCATTTTGCAGTTTATCCAGCAAAACCCGCGCAAATGCCGCTTGAAAGAGGCGAAAGATAAACTGATCCTGATTTTTGATGATATTACGTCTATTTTGCAAGCCCAGGAAATACTATCTTCCATTGAGGAAAAAGGTAAGGTAAGTGTCTAGCATTTATTCCTATCTGTTAATGAGACCAAAAACACAACGAGTGTTACTTTCTGGACTAGCTTGGGGGCTGATTTCCTCCTTTATCTATTTTGGATCTTTGAGGTCGAATCCATTTCTTGGCTTAGTAACTCAGGTGTTACTGATCGTGGCGCTACTTTTGCAAATTTGGTTTCTGTGGCGAAAAAAGTACAACGCAGTGGAAATTGGTATTTTTGTAGGTATATTGTTTTTTCTCTTTTGTATTTTTGTATTCGTGGTTCTTCCACAAATCTTTCCCGGTTCCAGGTATTATTCGATAAGTGTTCTGGGCTAGCGGATAAATTTTATGCAAACAGACAATAGTAGTATACAAAAAGTCGTTTGATTGGGTACTAAAATGGTAATGTTAGCGGGGAAGGTCGCAATCTCTGTGACAAAATCTTAAAATTGCACGCAAGAGAAAGACTAAATTTACTTTCTTTTCCGTTACATAAGAAGATTTGCAAAGTTGGAAGGTCTTTTTCGGTTGTCTTTGGGTAGATTAGTAATAAAGTGCTGATCTTTGGGAAGTTAAGAGGTTTTGTTTTTCTGAATCATACTATTTTGCCAGTGCTTTAAATGCCATTATAAACCGCCACTGGGTTTGTGGAAACAATTATTCTGCGGAATTTTAATTTTTATTACATAGATTGATTTTCGGCAGGTAATCAATTTATTATTAAACAAAAAGCGTGCATTTTCGTAGCAGAATTCAAATTGTATTGAACAGGAGTTGGTTTGTCACACTGGCTTTGCCTTCAAAGGCGATTCTTCGACAACCAACAACTTTAAAAATAAGTGTTTAAGTATAATTCATTTTTAACAAAAAACAGGTTATGAATAAGTTCTGGCGTTCAGCTTCACATGTGGTGTTGGCAGGCTCGTTGCTGCTGGCATTTACAGCGTGTAAGAAAGACAAATATCCTACTGCAGCGAATCCGGGAAAAGAAAGTACAGCTACCGGCTTGGCTTACAACGAAGATGACGGCTTTCAGGTGCCTGACTTCGAAGGCCAGCCTCAAGGTCCAAACCTTGTATTTATCGAAGGAGGTCGTTTTGTGATGGGTTCTGCCGAAGAGGACTTGACCAACTCACACGATAATATCGAGCGGACCGTCAGTGTGCAGTCGTTCTGGATGGATGAGACCGAAATTGCCAACATCCACTGGCTCGAATATCTGTATTACATTCAAAAAGATTCATCTGAAGAATTTTTCCAGTCAGCCTTACCAGATACAACAGTTTGGACCAGCGAACTGGCATTCAACGACTCGTATCGTGATCACTACCTGCGTTACCCTGGTTTCCGCTACTATCCGGTGGTGGGTGTATCCTGGAAACAGGCCGTTGACTACTCAACCTGGCGTACAAGCGTGGTGAACAAGAAATTAGCGGAAGATGCGGGTATCGAGCCCCCTTCTGATGGTGGCGGACGTATTCCACTGGAATCAGGTGTGGTTCTTCCAAACTACCGCCTGCCTTCTGAAGCCGAGTGGGAATATGCAGCCTATGCGCTGATTGGTGTGCAATACCTGGACGAAAACCAAACCAACAAACGTTTGTATCCTTGGGATGGCCACGCACTGCGTAATCCTTATGGCAAACAGATGGGTCGCTTCCTGGCTAACTTCAAGCGTGGTCGCGGTGACTATGCCGGTATTGCAGGTAAACTGAATGACGGTGCATTGATTACAAGCCAGGTTTATGAAAACCCACCCAATGATTTCGGATTGTACAACATGGCCGGAAACGTAAACGAATGGGTTTATGACGTGTATCGTCCGGGTTCATACCAGGATTTTGATGACCTGAACCCACTACGTCGCAGCGGTTTCCTGGATAAAGCCGATAATTACGATAAGAAAAACAATAACTCACTGATCGACGACCAAGTACGTGTATACAAAGGAGGATCTTGGAAAGATGTGGCTTACTGGTTGTCTCCTGGAACACGCCGCTACATCGAAGAAGATTCTTCTACTGCAACTATCGGTTTCCGTTGCGCCATGATCAACGCTGGTTCAAATCGTTAAAAAATAGTATCTTCTCAAAGCAAAAAAGCCTCCACTGACCAGTGGAGGCTTTTTTGCTGGATATTGTTTATCATCTCTTACTTCTAAACTCCTATGTTTTCATTTTTATTCGGAAAGAAAAAGCCGGGAAATTACACTCGTCGGCCCGACAAAACCTGGGTGAACCAACGCAGCAAATACAACGGCTTGTATGCCGATCTGGCGTCGCCGTCTGATCAATGCCGGCTGGTCGTGTCTTATTTCAGGAAAACGTTTCAGCACTTGCAGCATGCATTGGACCAAAGGTCGCTTCCGTATACTCTGTGGGAACGAACCGCCATGGAAAATTTCAAATCCGGTAGCGTCTGGCTGCTCATGGCTGACCAACTGGAAAACCGGCATTTTTGGCGTTCGGTTCCAAAGGGTATACCTCCGGTTAGTGTTCATTTTGTGGAGCATTACCCGAGATGGATACATGAAAATGGTTACCTAGAAGTATTGGAAGAAATGCCTGCCCAGGTTACCGTTCAGTTTTACAATTCCCTGGATGAACCCCTTTTTCAGAAGTTTGGTGGCGACAACCTGATTCAGGTAATGGGCCGGCTTGGTATGCAGGATGATGAATGCATTACACACAAAATGATTGACCGATCGATCAAAAACATGCAGAAGAAGATCGATAGTCATTGCCCTTCAGAAATACGGGCTCAATCCATGGAAGAATGGATGGCGCTGAACACAAACCCTTGAGGTAGCATACAACACAGAGGTTTTTGTTTTTTTGAAGATACTATTTTGTCCATCCATCCTCTTCGGATTCTGTGCAATCGGTTCGGATTTTTGTTACCTTCACTGCACATCCCAACACTTGCACGTATGCCACTGAGTTTGCACACTCTCCGTCAGGAAGTATACCAAGAATATTTCCGGATTCTGGATTACTGGAAAACCTACGCGGTTGACCATACGCAAGGCGGCTTTTATGGGCAGGTAAACGGGCAAAACCAGCCCGTGGCCGGCGCGCCAAAGGCAATTGTGATCAACAGCCGCATCTTGTGGACATTTTCAACGGCAGTCAATCACTTTCAAAAAACACAGTATTTGCCAATCGCCACCCGTGCCTACGATTACATCCGGAAACATTTTGTCGACCCGCAGCACAAAGGAGTCTACTGGTCGGTGAATGCAGATGGCACGCCACAGGAAACCAGGAAACAAATGTACGGCCATGCCTTTGCCATGTACGGACTGAGCGAATTTTACAAAGCCACAAAAACGCAAGCCGCCCTGGATCAGGCGGTTTCTCTGTTTTCATTGATCGAACAATACAGCTTCGATGCTAAAAACGGCGGATACATAGAAGCTTTCGGCCAGGATTGGTCGGCCACCGATGACTATATTCTATCAAAAGGAGACAGCCGCAAATCCATGAATACACATCTGCATTTGCTGGAAGCTTATACTAATTTGTACCGTGTCTGGAAAGATAAAACCTTACAAAAACAACTAAAGAATATGATTGATGCGTTTTTGCAGCATATCATTGACGCAACTACGTTTCGGATGCGGTTATTTTTTGATAATGCCTGGAATGTCAAAACAGACGTCATCTCTTATGGACATGACATTGAGGCGTCGTGGTTGCTGTGGGAAGCCGCTGAAGTATTGAATGACAAGGCGTTGCTTAAAACCTGTCGGGAAACTTCCGTGCGGATGGCGAAAGCCGCGATGGACGGATGGGAGCCGGACGGAGGAATGAACTATGAGTTGGAACCGTCGAAAAACCTCCTGAACCGGGAACGCAGCTGGTGGGTAATGGCCGAAGCAATGGTCGGTTTCATGAATGCCTACCAACTTACCGGAAAGGTGCAGTTCCTGGACAAAGCCGTTCAGTCGTGGGAGTTCATCAAAAAACACCTGATCGATTCAGCCAATGGCGAATGGTTCAGTGGGGTCACGCCCGAACATGCTGTAACGTCGACCGACAAAGTTAATTTCTGGAAATGCCCCTACCACAACTCGCGGGCTTGCCTGGAAATCTGGCACCGTACCCGAAAAAAATAAAACGAACCGGTTTTGTTTTTTAAAGCTACTATTTGGCAAGTAGCTTTATTGGGCGGCTGCAATACAGGCAATACTTACGTCTTGGCATTGGGCCTCCTGCAGTGCGGCAACGCACGCTTCCAACGTTGAGCCGGTTGTGACCACATCATCCACCAGCAATATTCGCTTTCCTCTGATTACTTCAGCTTCCGTTACTTCAAAAATCCGTCTGGTATTTTCGTAGCGTTCCATACGGCTCAGGCGTGTCTGCGTACGATTGGCGGTATTCCGACGCAAAGCCGTCGGCTGAGCTGCCACCTCCATCTGCAACGCGAGTCCGTCAGCAATAGGATCACATTGGTTGTACCCGCGTTTCTTTAATTTGGACGGATGCAACGGCACCGGCACAATGGCATCGAATTCGGTATGCAGGTTGTGCTTTTTAAGTTCTGTGCCAAACCAGCTTCCCAGCAGTTTGCCGACTTCCGGCTTTTTGTTGTATTTCAGGTGATGCAGTGCCTGCTGCACCTTCCCTCCTTTGGTAAATTTCAAAAAGGCCCACGCATATTTCACTTCCACTTTGCCCACAAACCGGCGGCTCAGCGGATTGTCCCGGTCTTTGTGGTAATTGGTGAGTGGCAGGTGATAGCGGCAGTGCAAACAAATGTGTTCTTCATTTTTGACCAAGCTACCACTGCACATCAGGCAGTAGTTGGGAAATACCAAATCGATAAAGTCACTGAACAAACTCACAGGATTGGAATGTTAGGGTAACATACGTCCACGAAGGTCAGCTTGTGATTGCGCAGACTTACGTTTCAAAATAGTCTGACTTTGCGTAGATTCGCAATCCGATTGTTTGGCGAATATTACAGTGTTTGCTTTTGTACTTGTTTTCCTGCTCAACTAACTAAATACCGATATGTCAGATTCACTTGTAGATGATTTCAATGCGTACCGTAGCCGGATGAACGAACAGATTCTTGGCTCTAAAAACTTGATTATCAATAGATTATTCAATCTTGACACCAATTGCTACGAATCTGGCACCGTGGATGTTGTAACCAAGGAGATGATTGGCCTGGCCTGCTCGATGGTACTGCGCTGCGACGACTGCGTGAAATATCACCTGGGCAAATGCCACGAACTGAAGGTAACCGATCAGCAGATATTCGAAGTTTTTGCCATTGCTAACCTGATTGGCGGCACAATTGTCATTCCACACTTGCGCCGGGCAGTTGAATACTGGCAGGCATTGAACCAAGCTTAACCGAATGCCTTATCACCAATGTGTGATAAGAGGCAGGTTTATCACACATTGGTGATAACGATTTTTGCACACAAACCACTCTGGCAACCGCTGCTTGCGTTGTATTCAATGACAACGGTTTTTATCTTTTCTTCGATACTATTTCGTATCGCGACATGACTTACTTTAATTAACACAATCATGCAAACCACACTTGATCAACAATGGGATCAGTTACTGGACAAACTGGATCAAACGGTTGGCAAACGCCCGGCTGATTTGAATGGCGTCCTGTTCCTGATTGGCGTCCAGGAGCTCGGCAAAGGTATCCAGCATTTTACGAAAGAACAAAAGCAGGATCTGATGCACATCGGCATTTGCAAAGTTCTGAGCCAGGAAGGCTACTATGCGTTTGAACGTCTCGATGCAGACGGCTGGCCGCATTGGAAGCTCGTAAAAAAACTGCCGCACTCCGACTTGTTGTCGCAGGAGGAATTATTGAAAAAACACGTGATCCACTATTTTGAAACACAAGTCTTCAATGGCTAATCCAATGGCAGAGAGAACAGTCATTGGAGGGATTTTTCCAGAACAGTTACATTCCGTTAACGTCTTGGCCGTTTTTTCATTGTTGCAGTTATTCCACCATCCATGAAGATTATCTCCTTCAACGTCAACGGGTTACGGGCGGTATTGCAGAAAGGATTTTTGCGGTGGCTGGCCGAAGAAAACGCTGACTATATCTGCCTGCAGGAAGTAAAGTATGATACGCCTCACCTGCTCGACGATTTGTTTGTTGGCTTGGGCTATACACACAACTACTGGTATCCGGCACAAAGGAAAGGCTACAGTGGTGTGGCCACTCTGGCCAAACAACCCGCCTTGCACGTGCACCGCGGCAGTGGCGTACCGTTGTACGACGACGAAGGCCGTATTCTGCGTTTGGATACGGAGCATTTTTCACTGGTCAATGTGTACGTACCTTCCGGAACTTCCGGCGAGGTGCGGCAAGCCTTCAAGATGGAGTGGCTAACGCATTTCCAGGAATTTATTCATAGCACACGCACCCAAACTCCGCTTGTGCTCTGCGGTGATTTCAATATTGCGCATCAGGAAATAGACATTCATAATCCGAAAGCCAATGCCAACTCGACTGGTTTTCTGCCGGAAGAACGCGCATGGGTCACGGAATTTCTGCAATCGGGATTTGTGGACGCGTTTCGCCATGCCAATCCTGAAAAGCAGCAATATTCCTGGTGGACATACCGTGCCAATGCACGCAGCAAAAACCTGGGCTGGCGCATTGATTACCATTTTGTCAGCGACGATTTGAAGAACCGCATCTGCCGGGCCGAATCCCTCACTGATATTTGTTTTTCCGACCATTGTCCCGTTTTGCTGGAGCTAAGTATTTAACATCCATTGCTTTGATGCGTGCGTAGGTTTATTAATTTTGCTACTGCTTTGCCTTACAGTTGCGCCGATGCAAATGCCGGAACTTTTCCTTTTGCATCTTCTATCGTTCAAAATAGTATCTGTTTATGATCAAAAACCTACTCCTTTCTTTTTTCCTGCTTCTGACTGTGTTTGCCTGTGATGATACGCAGGAAACTGTAAACTATACGACTGGAAAAGGAGGACGTATTTTTGGAGGCACATTACGGTTTAGCAAAACCGAATATCTGCGTACGCTGTATCCACCGGCCATTATCGATCCTACTTCGGCGCAGATCGCTTCACAGATTTACGAAGGCATGTTCCGATTTGACGTGAACAGTCTGGTTGTAAGACCGGTACTGGTGGAAGGTTACGAAATCAGCGGCGACAGCACCATTTACACGTTTGAAATTAAGAAGGGCGTATACTTCCACGATGATCCGTGTTTTCCCAATGACAAAGGACGTGAGTTGGTAGCATCGGACATTGCCCATTGCTTGTCTGAGCTTTGCGTACAATCGGCCGACAACCAGGGTTACAATTTGTTCAAAGATATCATCAAAGGCGCCAATCAATATTACGCGGCCAGTGCCAACGGCAAAATTCCGAAATTCCCGGTTGAAGGAATTAAGGTGCTCGACAAGCATCAGCTCCAGATAACCTTGCTCAAGCCTTACCCAATGTTGATCACCCAACTGGCTCGCCCACAAACACTTGTTTATCCCAAAGAAGCCATCAACAAATACGGGACCACTCGTATCAAAGCCGTCGGGACCGGGCCATTTGTGCTTGAAGAAGTGGAACGCGATATTTCGGTTTTTCTGAAACGCAATCCCAAATACCACCGCCGCGACCAGTTCGACAATGTGCTGCCTTACCTGGATGGAATTAACATTCAGTTTATTCCGGACAAGCGAACCGAACTGTCGGAATTCAAAGCGGGCAATTCGCAGATAATGTATCATTTGCCGCCAGATCAGTTTCTGGAAATCCTGCGGGTGGAATCGTCTTCGCCCCGGCCGGTGGGTTGGGAAAATACAACCATCCTGCACAAGCCCGAAATGGTGACGCACATGCTGGCATTCAACATGCAGGATAAATTTTTCAAGAGTGCCTCCCTGAGAAAGGCTTTTGCGATGAGCCTTGACAAAACCACGATTCTGAGTACCACGCTGAGTGGCGAAGGCATGGCTACGGCTACACATGGCATCACCCCGCCGCTTTTCAAGAATTATGCAACCCAACAGATTGTCGGATTGAAAGAATCGCTTGACTCGGCGCGCATGTTTTTGGAGAAATCACCTTTGCCAAACGAAAAACCTAATCTGGCTTTTTACCAGGACGGCTCACGCAATACGTTTGTGGCCATTTCGGTGGCAGAGCAGATCAAGAGTTCCCTCGGCATTGAGATCAATCTGGAACCCATGCCACTGGCCAAACTATACGACAATCTGCTGACCGGAAAATTTTCGGTTGTGTTGTTACCAAAAGTTCCGGAATATCCGGAGCCGATGAGCTTTTTGGAAGGTTTCTATGGAAAAAATAGTATCTCTTCCAATGGCAAGACCTATCCCAATTTTTATCATTACCAGAATTCCGTTTTTGACCAATGGTACGAAAAAGCCCTAACCGCTCATTCGAAATCAGAATCGTACGCGGCGCTTTTGCAAGCCGAGCAACTGCTGATTCGGGATGCCGCGGTAATTCCGCTTTGGTACGATGAAAGTTATTATCTGTTGAAAAGCAACCTCAAAAATTTCCCAATCAATGCCATGGGCTTGTACGATTTTTCGGAAGTGTACTTTGCGCCCGAAGTTAAGCCAAAGGCAAAAGGATCGGCAAACCAATAACTGCGTCACCGTCAAAAACTTTTTCGTCTTTGAACAAAATGAAAAAGGCTGCTTTCTTGTTCACAATTCTATTCTTTGTCATTTCTTGTTCTGAGTCAACTGACGAAGAATCGAAACGTGTTTCCTACGCTAAACAATGTGAATATCCTTCTTCCATACAAAAGTTCTGGACATCTTTCAAGCGAGCCCTTCTAAGCAAAGACAAGAACCGAGCTGTTAAGTTAACGCTGTTTCCCTTACAGATGGTAGGCAAATCCTATACAGAGAAACAATTTGCTGAAAACTTTGAAAGGATATTCGATGAAGATGTTTTGTCAGAAATTCAACACTTGAATCACACCTATTTGGAATGCATAGGAATCCAAGAGTTTTTGCAAGAAACACACAACACCATCCCTGTCGAAAATTACAGCAATATATACAGGTTCACACTTGTGTATAACCTTAATCGTTTTAAGATCACGCCAAAATGGAAGGCTTATCAAATCTTTTACTTTAAGGAAGCAGAGGGTGAGTATAAGTTTTGTTATTACCAAACATCTATCAATAGTCCGTTTTAATTCATTTGACTAGTACCTGAAAGAAATGCGGCTAGGTGTCTTTCCTAGTGCGATATGTTCCATACCAAAGTTATACTTCCACTCCATTTTCCATCCATTCGCTGTCCGCTTGTCGTGCGTTACCTGACAACCCAGCCACAGGCTAGCCGCATGTATGTAGCAATCGACTTTTCCATTGATTACTTTTTGTGTCCAATCATACTTATTCCAAAATCCAGTCGGGGAACAAAAACTGTCTGAGCAAAGGATAGTTTAGCTACCATACTAAGGCTGGCTTCAATATAAGCATGGCGTGCCAGGTTACGGCGCAACCCAAACTTGATACCCACTGGAGAAGCAAGTGTGAGATTACGAGTTTCGGTTATGGTCCCGGCTGCCAAGGGCTGTTCGCCAAAAAAGAAATATAATTTGCGGCATTATTTTCCAAATTCCTGTTTTTCTTTCTTCGGTTGGCTATACCAAAATACCGCCTGAATTCAGCATACACGTACGGAGTCACGGTGTGAAGGGTGTAATTCCGCCCGAAGATCGGGTCCAGGACATTGATAAACCGCGTTCCAAAAATAGCAGGTATCCGATAAAAGGAATAATGGACACCCCCACCATACAAAAAAGTGGTATGGTTGGTAATACGTCTTTCCTGTTGCAGCGTTGCTCCAAGGTAGTTCAGCTGTCCGCAAGTAATCACTTGCCTGGCAAATAACGGAGGGGATATCCTTTGCTCCTTTGGGGTTTGTGAGTTTGCAATCTGAGTGGAAAACAGGTATCCAGCAAACATAACAACCACACCTGGCCTGATAAACTGCTTAAAATACATACCCAAAGTCTATTTTTAGTCGTGGCATATAATTGGTGGTAAACTTATCCACATTGGCCGTATTTAGTTTTCCGCCATGTATCTTTCTGAGAAATCCCGCACTGCCTTCAAAATAAAACTGCTCGGCCAAGTTCCGTCGCATGCCTATTTTTATGCCTACGGGAAACGCCATGACGATATTTGTTGTTTCTGTCAGCCGACCCGATGCCAGAGGTGCTTCAGCAAATAAGGCCACATAGTTGGCGGCATTATTGGTTACATCTTTTTCTTTTCTTACCCGGCGAGCGAAACCAAAGTACTGCCGTACTTCCGAAAAAATATAGGGTGTAACCGACGATACTTCATAAAAAGAAGGAAAGGCATCGTCGCGTATGACCATAAAGCGCCGCCGCATCTGCAATGGCTTTGGAGGGTCACTGTTTTCATAGGAGGAGAAATAAATCCCAACACCATACATAAAGGTTGTATGCAGGGCCAAGCGTCGCTCCTGATACATATAAATGCCCGGAAAATGGATTGCTGCGGCCGTTATTACTTTTTTAACTGCCAATGAGTCATCACGCAGGGTATAGAGCTTTTCCTGGGCATCGGCAACTATAGTTACCAACGAACACAGAAGTAAAGCGTATTTTTTACAGAATTGCATAGCGTTGTTTTTCAATCATAAAGGGCGAAAATACCTTCTCCCCTATCTTTTTGTAATACGTAATTTGGTTTGATTTGCTTTTTTCCGTGACTACATCGGATGATGTTCCAATAAAAACATCAGGCTATTTCTTATGCTTGACAAATATAGGAATGTGTATTCTTCAGGTGTGTTCTTTTTCGAGAATTAATTCATTTTGTTTGATATAGAAGTATGGCAATCACAGGTATGAAATAGTGAGTCTGTTTAATATCTTCTCTCTTTATCCTCCTGCAGGGAACCTCGCGCAACTACAGCGAAAAGCCGCGCGTTTGCGCGAAGATCCCTGCGGGAGGACAGAAGATAGTATCGTTTTGAAAGGCAAAACCTCACGAGTGAATAATCCTAAACAGTCTCCGTATCTGCGGCATTACCAAAACCGGCAATGCTTTTTATTTTTCTTGTTTTTCTGCATAGAAAAAACTAACTTTTCTTTTCGTTCGTTACTTTATTGCACTGCACAGATGTCAAACCGTTTCTTCAGTGAAAAAACATCTGAATCAGAAATAGTATCCCTGAAAAGTTAAATACCTCCCCCATTTACCACAGGCGTTTGATTGATACATACCATGGCTATGAACGTTCTTCTTACCAAGCTTAATGCTTACAAACAAAAATATTACCGCAATCTGCTGATTCGCGGACTGTTGCTAGGCGGCGCGCTGATACTGACAGCCTATCTGTTTGTAAACACACTGGAATTTTTCGGCCGCTTCAGTCCGGCCATGCGGGCCATCCTGCTGTTCTCGTTCATGGGTGTGACGGGCTATGTCCTTTACCGCTACATCATTGACCCGGTTATGAAACTCAACAACCTGGGCAAGCCGATGAGCAACGAAGAAGCGGCGCGGCAGATTGGAAAGTATTTCACCCATGTGGACGACAAGCTGCTGAATACCATCCAGCTCCAGTCGTTGAGCACGTCGCAGAACCAGCTGTTGCTGGCCAGCATTGACCAGCGGACCCAGCAACTCAGTGTCATTCCGTTTACCGACGCCATTGATCTCCGGGAAAACCGCCGGTACCTCCGGTACTTGATTCCCCCCCTGGCGCTGATCGTATTGATTGCGTTTTTGTTTCCTACCTTTTTTACCGACAGTTCACAACGGATTGTCAACTTCCGCAAAGAGTACGTACCCGAAGCGCCGTTTTCATTTGAATTGAAAAACAACAACTTGAAAGTTTTCAAGAACGAAGACTTGACGGTTATCCTGCATCTGAGTGGAAATTCGCTTCCCGAAACCGTTTACCTCAATGCCAATGGCCGGAAGCAAAAAATGACAATGGCCGATGCCCGCAATTTTTCGTTTACATTCAATAAAATTCAGAAGCCATTCGAGTTTCAGTTTGAGGCGGCCGGCTTTGAATCCAACACCTATGATGTGAGCTTGATTCCACGCCCCAGCCTGGAAGTATTTACGGCACACTTGAATTATCCGGCTTATCTGAAACGTCCGGATGAAACCCTGAACAATGTCGGCAATCTGCTTGTACCGGAGGGAACTACCATCCGCTGGGAGTTCCGGTCGACGGATACCGACAGCCTGCTGGTAACATTCGGGGCCAATACCAATCCGTTAGTAGCCGAAAATTCCGACAATGACTTGTTTGAATTTTCGACCAAAGCCACAAAATCCGAAAGCTACCAGGTAAAGTTGAAAAACAGCTTTGGTACCAACAAAGAAGACATCAACTATTTCCTGGATGTTATCCCTGACCAGTTTCCGAAAGTGACATTGGAAAGTTTCAAGGATACAACCCTGTACAATTACCTGATTTTCGGCGGCAATATTGCGGACGATTACGGGTTTTCGAAACTGGCAATTGTATACAATGTGGTTTCGTCGGATGAAGAAAACCGCACCAAACGCAATGGCCTGATTCCGCTGGCAGTACAGCCCGGCCAGACAATCCAGAATTACTACCACCAGTGGTCATTGGAAAAACTCCAGCTCATACCCGGCGACAAGCTCCAGTATTATGTTCAGGTGTGGGACAATGACGGTGTGAACGGACCGAAGGCTTCCAAATCGCAGGTGTTTACGTTTGCCGTTCCTACCGAGAAAGAACTGGAACAGAACCAGGAGAACCTCTCCAAGCAGACCAGTTCAAAAATCAGCAGTGCCCTGACCAAAGCTTCCAAGCTTAAAAAGGAACTGAATACACTGGAAGACCGACTCAAGACCAAAAAGCAGCTGGATTTCCAGGATAAAAAGCAGATTGAAGAAGTGATTAAGAAGCGGAATGAGCTGAATGCGGAATTGCAGAAGCTCCAGGAACAGATGAAAAGCCTGAGCGAACAGCAAAACCGTTTTTCGGAAACCAATCCGCAGATCATGGAAAAGATGGAGCAGCTTCAAAAGCTGATGGACAATCTGCTGGATGAGGAAACAAAGAAACTGTATGAAGAACTGGAAAAGCTGCTGGAAACCAACAAAAATAATTTCAATCTGCTGGACAAACTGAGCCAGAAAGAAAACACATTGGAAAAGGAAATCGAACGGGCTCTGGAAATGTTCAAACAACTCCAGTTTGAGCAGAAGCTGGACAAAGAAATCAGCGACTTGAAAAAAATGGCCGACGAGCAGCAAAAGCTTGCCGAAAAGACCGAAGAAAACAAAAAGCCGTCGGCCAATGATCCGCAACAAAAAGATCTCCAGCAAAAGCAGGAGGAATTGAAGCAGCAGTTTGAAGAACAGAAACAGGACATGAATGAGTTGAAGGAGATGGACAAGCAGCTGGAAGATCCGAACGGTATGGAACAGCAGCAAAACGAACAGAAGGAAAAAGAGATTTCGGACAAGCAGCAGGAAAGCCTGGAGCAACTGAAAGATAACCAGAACAAGAAAGCTGCCCAGAACCAGAAGCAGGCCGCTCAAAAAATGCAGGAAATGGCCAAGGAAATGGAGCAAATGCAGAGCGGTGCAGAGATGGAACAAAGCCAGGAAAACCTTGACGATCTCCGTGACATTCTCGAAAACCTGATAACACTTTCGTTTGACCAGGAAAAACTGATGAAAGATTTCCGGAATGTAAATCTCTCCGATCCCCGTTTCCAGAAGCTGGCCCAAGAGCAACTGAAGTTAAAAGACGACGCCCGGATCATCGAGGACAGTTTGTACTCCCTGGCCAAGCGTGTGTTTCAGATCGAATCGTTTGTGACACGCGAAGTGACCGAAATGAAACAGCATATGGATGAAAGCTCGCGTGGTATCAAAGAACGCCGCCTCAGTGTAGCTACCGGTGAACAACAACTGGCCATGACATCCATGAACAATCTGGCACTGATGCTCAACGATGCGTTGAAACAAATGCAGCAGCAAATGTCCAAAATGAAGCAAGGGAAAGGAAAGCCGAAGCCTGGCAAAAAGCAACAACCCGGCATGAGCGAACTGCAACAGCAACTCAACAAGCAGATTCAGGATTTGAAACAAAGCGGCAAGTCCGGACGCCAGCTGTCGGAAGAATTGGCAAAGCTTGCCGCTCAGCAGGAAATGATCCGGCGGGCCTTACAGGAAATGGAAAAGATGCGTGGTGAAAAAGGCGAAAAACCCGGTGGACTCGACGACCTGATGAAAAAGATGGAAGAAACCGAAAAGGAACTGGTGAACAAGAATATCACCCAGGAGATGATGAAACGGAACCAGGATATTGTCACACGCTTGCTTGAATCGGAAAAATCGCAGCGGGAACGGGAGGAAGACGAACAACGCAAAGCTGAACAAGCCAAAGATTTCAAACCGTCGGTTCCGCCGGCCTTTGAGCAATACATCAAGAACAAGGAGAAACAGATTGAACTGCTGAAAACCATTCCTCCCGCCCTGTCGCCTTATTACCGCAAAGAAGTGGATGAGTATTTCAAAAAGTTGGGAGGCAAGTAAGAAATAGTATCGTTCAAAAATGCAAAAGTCGGCTTATGGCCGACTTTTTTATGCTGCCGTCAATTCGGTACTTCCATAAATGTACTTTTGGCCCTTTCCCAAATAGTATCTTCTTTACAATCCTAACCCGCTTATTCCATCTCTTTCCCATGCAACACCTATTCTTCTCTTCGTTTCTGCTGAGTGCGTTTGTGCTGCTTCTTTTGCTTGTCAAACACCCGTTCTTACTGAGGGATGCATTTCTTGGCAGCATATTTTCAATGCTGGCAATTCATTCGTTCGTTATATTCTTGATCCAGAAGAACATTTCTGTTCCCTGGCTCTATCAAATGAGCGAGAGCCTGCTGTTTTTGGATGGGCTGTTTTTCTGGCTTTTCACGCGGTCGCTGCTCAACTTGCCGACCACGACTCCGAAGTTTTGGTACCATTTACTGCCTTTTGTTATTTCCTATGTATGTTGCGTGCTTTCAGGTTCGGAAGCCGTACTGTTTTTGAACAGATATGGCGGACTCACAAGCACCGCTTTCTACTTGATCCTTGCCCTGGCTTTGCTCAGAAAAAGACAGGACTCTATTTTCACACACTTTTCGACACTCAAATACAATCAATTTGAATGGCTAAAATATGCCATCTATCTTTTTCTGGGTGTGCTGGTAGTCAATGCAATCAGTCAGGTTTTGTACCTGGCTCATGCCATCTTCCTGCCGCAATTTGGGAATCTCATCTCCAATATTACCCTGGCTATTGTGATTTTGATACTTTCGTTCAACTGCATCCGGCATGGATTCATTGTCATTTTGAAAGAAGCCGAGTCGTCGAATAGTGAAAAGAAAACGGAACAAATCTATGATCCAGCAAACATCAGGTATGGAAAAGATGCTCTGCCAAGAAACAAACTTGAAGACTATTATGAAAAAATAGAAGCCATTATGCGCATTGAAAAGCCCTACCTGAACCCTGACTTAAATCTCCAAAACCTATTCGATGTTTCTTAAATTCCGTTGCATCATCTTTCACAAACCATAAATTCAGTCGCCCAAACCAATTTTTATGACTATGTGAATAAATACCGGATTCTTGATGTGGAGAAAGCTATCCAGGAAAAGCAATACCATACAAAGACCTTGCTCGGCATTGCATTGGACTGCGGCTTTTCATCAAAGTCTACCTTTAACAGGGCGTTCCGAAAACTGAAAGGTATCAGTCCCAGCGATTTTGCAAAACAATGATCCGTTATAGGACCCACTTGATAAGTTGATCCCAAAGATTAGCCAGATGAAGCGCTTGAGAAATCACATCTGCGGAATTTTGTCTCAAAAACGAGATTCTTATGAACAGCTTCATCAATCGCATCAAACTGTTTCTTGTTCGGCCTGACGCCGAATTCGCTTATTACTCCCAGTGTTACCAAGCGAAAACCTTGAGCCAAAAGACACTCTACCTGTCTATGTTTTTTATTCCCGGTGTTATTGTCTTTTTAACTATTAACGTTAAACCTGTCTTTGATTTCTTTATCAGCCTGTTTGGCATATCCGGTCACACGTTTCAATTCATTATCTTTTTGCTGATGACCTTTGGCATTCACATACTTGTACCAGTAGGTTTGCTGAGATTCAAAGAAAAGCTATCATTGAAAGAAACATTGACTTTCTTAAGTATGGACAAAATAGATTGGCAAGGATTACTGGTGGCATTGCTGATGTTGTTTGCCTTAGTGATTTTTACCCATCCATACTTGCATCTGGTTGCTCGGCCATTTGGCCGTTGGATACGCCTGCAGCCGATGATGACTATCCCGTCCCATAGCATTTTTGTAAGCTACGAATCCATGTTCGATTATTCAGCTTTTCAGATTGCCCTCATGCTCATTGGCAACCATGTCGGCGAAGAACTATATTACAGGGGATACCTGATGAAGAAAACCGCCTTTCTTGGAAAGTACAACTGGGTCGTAAACGGGGTATTCTTCTCACTTTATCACATCTGGCAAATCCCCCAAACTTGGCCTCTTTTCGGTTTGAGTACCGCATTCGGCTTATTGATGCAATGACGAAAAAATACATATGTACTTACATTTTTCCATTTCCTGATGAACTACACTTGGCCCTTTTTCTATCATATACTTTACAATCAATACCTGACCTATTAACAGTAAAGGCGACAGTCTTGGTTAAGTCTGTCGCCTTTATGATCTTTTGCTCTTTGAAAAACTGTTTTGACACTCTTCCACTATAGTATATCTCAAAAACCCAAAACCCTATCATTCGATTTTACCGTGAACCATTCGCCAAGTCCGATGAACTACTTCTACATACAGTGCTCGGCATACCTCTCTCCTTTCGATCTCTGTACCTAACTCTTTTGTTTTGTCGGAATCTTTTCAAAACCCGGGTGCCGCAAAACCTTTCCTGGTCAAAATACGTAAGCAATATGAAAAACTATCCCGGCTTTGTTTGGACATGAGAGATTCAACCCATAAATTTGATACTGTATCAGGACTACCCTCATTCATGGAATCTATTACTATTCAGATACCTTCAATGGTTGACAATATCCGCATCATTGAAAGTTTCATTGACAATGCGAAGGAAATCTACAAGCTTGATGATGATATTTATGGCAATATTCTGATCGCTGTCACCGAGTCGGTAAACAATGCCATCCGGCACGGCAATCATGAAGATCCTTCCAAGAACGTTTCTCTATCTATGTTTCTGGAAGAGAGTTCGGTGCGTTTCGTCATTGAGGATCAGGGTACAGGTTTTGATTACAACCATCTACCCGATCCTACCGCTCCCGAAAGTCTGGAAAAGATTGGTGGCCGCGGAATTTTCCTTATGCGTCATTTGTCTGATGAAGTTCATTTCCGTAATCAGGGTCGCGAGGTTGAGCTTATCTTCTACTTTAACTAGTGTTTCTTTCCTACGTTTTGTCAAGCCTCCATTGAGGCTTTTTTTATTTTCTCCCCTTCATTCGTCGTTTTCCATTCGAGCTTATCCCGTATCTTTGTTGTGTTGTTTCTTCCTCTAATCTTTATGGGTATGATTACTTTTTTTTCAGAAGACATCAATTTCACTTTACCGGACAAACGGAAGACCTCTGCGTGGCTTAAGACTGCTATTACCCGCGAAGAATATAAATTGGTATCTCTTAACTACGTTTTTTGCTCCGATGAATACCTTTTGCAGATTAACCGGGACTATCTTGAGCATGATTATTACACAGATATCATTACGTTCAATCAATCGGAAGAAGAGACTGATATTGAAGGCGATATTTTTATCAGCATTGAGCGTGTCCGGGAGAATGCCATCACTCTTAACGTGGATTTTTTACAAGAGCTCAAGCGCGTTATGATTCACGGACTATTGCACTTGTGCGGATATGATGATCATTCGGAGGTCGACCAGCAGCAAATGCGCGTCAAAGAGGATAGTTATCTGGCTTTGCTTAGTATGGTATAGATTTTCTCTCCTATTCATTAAACATTCCACGTGGAATGTTTAATGAATGTTAATTTTAAAAATCTATCCATATAAAACATTCCACGTGGAATGTAAACATCAGATTCGCAAAAATAAAAACATAGATAAGGGATTAAAAAATCGCAATGAGTAGAATTGAATGCGAAGTAACAATTCCTGGTTAACACAAAAACTCAACAATTAAAACACTTATAGCGAAGACACTCATCTCAAAAAAGAGGTAAATATAATTTTATCAGGAATTGAGACAGATGGAAAAACCAGAAGGTTTGAATCCAGGAAAGTAAAATCTTAAGATAAGCCAAGGAAAGTAAATCAATGAATATAGCAAACGAAATAAAATCAACAAACAAAAGCATCAATACAAAACACAGGACAAAAAACCGGAGCTAATGGGTCAAAGTGAAACCATTTGGGCTGAGAAATACTTATATAAAGACCCAAAGAAAATAATATCAATTAAAAAGTCAAAACCCCGTCAAATATCTATACACATATGTTCCCTAAATACGATGTCATAGTAGTAGGTGCCGGTCATGCCGGTTGTGAGGCAGCAGCAGCAGCAGCAAATATGGGCAGTAAAGTATTGCTTGTAACCATGAATATGCACACCATTGCGCAGATGTCGTGCAATCCGGCTATGGGTGGAGTAGCCAAAGGACAAATCGTACGCGAAGTGGATGCCTTGGGCGGAATGTCCGGAATTATTACGGACAAAAGTATGATCCAGTTCCGTATGCTCAACCGTTCCAAAGGAGCCGCCATGTGGAGTCCACGCGCACAAAGTGACCGGATGCGATTTGCAGAAGAATGGCGTTTGGCGTTGGAGAAAATCCCGAACCTGGATTTCTGGCAAGAAATGGTCAGTGGATTACTTGTAAAAGATGGCCGTGTGACTGGAGTCCGCACGACGATGGGCATTGAAATAGAAGCACAGGCGGTAGTGTTGACCAATGGTACTTTCCTGAACGGGCTCATACACATTGGCGAAAAGAACTTTGGCGGAGGACGTACAGCCGAAAAAGCAGCAACCGGAATAACAGAGCAATTGGTCGGTTTGGGTTTTGAGGCAGGACGAATGAAGACCGGAACACCACCACGCGTGGATGGCCGCAGCCTGAGTTATGACCGTATGGAAGAGCAACCGGGCGACGAAAATCCGAGTAAATTCTCTTATACGAATACGCAACCATTGGCCATACAACGCAGTTGTTGGATGACATATACCAATGAAGAAGTCCACGAAATCCTTCGCACAGGCTTTGACAAGTCACCTATGTTCACAGGACGTATCAAAGGATTAGGTCCCCGTTATTGCCCATCCGTAGAAGACAAGATAAACCGGTTTGCAGACAAAGACCGGCACCAGATATTCGTAGAGCCTGAAGGATGGAATACAGTTGAAGTGTATGTTAATGGATTTTCGACATCATTGCCAGAAGATGTGCAATACAAAGCGTTATGCAAGATTCCCGGTTTTGAGAACGTGCGTATGTTTCGGCCCGGATATGCCATTGAATATGACTACTTCCCTCCTACACAGCTGGAGTTGTCGATGGAAACAAAGCTGGTAAAAAACCTATTCTTTGCAGGTCAGATCAACGGAACCACCGGTTACGAGGAAGCGGCTTGCCAAGGATTGATGGCAGGGATCAATGCCCACAACAAGGTTCATGAAAAAGATCCGTTCATACTCAAAAGATCCGAAGCCTATATAGGTGTACTGATTGATGACCTGGTAAACAAAGGAACCGACGAACCTTACCGTATGTTTACGTCACGCGCGGAGTATCGGATCTTGTTACGGCAGGATAACGCGGACATTCGCTTAACCGAATCCGGTTATGGATTGGGGCTGGCTTCTGAGGAAAGACTTCTGCGAATGAAACAGAAAAAGGCCGAATCTGCCCGTTTGCTGAATGACTTGAAACTGAAGAAATTTTCCCCGGAAGATATCAATGGAGCATTGGAAAATCTGGGAACCGCTACTATTCGGGAAAAAAGTTCTTTGTATAATTTATTAAAGCGTCCGGAAATCAATATGGAAAATTTGAAAACGTTGGATAAGGACCTGGCCGCATACCTGACCCAGTACGATGCCGAGATGCAGGAACAAGCCGAGATAGCTGTTAAATACGAGAGCTACATTGACAAGGAGCAGAAAGTAGCGGATAAGATTTCGGAACTGGAGAACTACCGGATTACCGAGAATTTCGATTACGACCGGGTGCAGGCCATTTCAAAAGAAGGGCGCGAAAAACTCAAGAAAATCCGGCCCATGACGTTAGGCCAGGCATCAAGGATCAGCGGTGTTTCGCCATCTGATGTTTCCATTCTGATGGTCTACATGGGCAAATAGAATACACTTTGTTTCGTTGAGAATCTGCACATCGCATACTGTAAAAAAGCAATCCATCAGGATATCCCTGATGGATTCTTTGCATTTTGGGACAAGCTCCTTTCTCAAAACATTGAACATAGTTTTTCACTTTTGAGGGATACTATTTTGACGTTCCGACTTTCCATACTCAACGGATGACAACCGATTCTTCTATAATGCGATTCATCAAGATTCAGGCAAACCACATGTCTGTTTTTACAGCTTACAGCCATAACTCGATTCTGCATGTAAAATAGTATCTTCTACCAAGGCAAAACCTCCCCTATTTCTTCTAACTTTGAAATTGAAAAAACAGAAATCCGTAATCGCTTTATGTCCGAACATTTGAAAAGTTGCCCTGTTTGTGGTTCTCTTTTGCACAAGCATTTTTTGGTCTGTAAAGATTTCACCGTGAGTCAGCAGGAATTTCAGATTGTGAAATGCGAAAGTTGTGGTTTTAAATTTACCAATCCCCGACCCTCGGCTGATGAAATCGGAGAGTATTACCAGTCGGACGATTACATTTCGCACAGCGATACAAACAAAGGGTTGGTCAACAAAGCCTACCGGGCAGTACGCAATTATACACTCAAGCAAAAACTAAAACTCGTTGATTCGCTGGTTGCACAAACCGGACACCAAGAATCTAAACAGTTGTTGGACATTGGCTGTGGAACCGGTATGTTTTTGAAAACCTGCAAGGATGCCGGCTGGCATACCAAAGGAACCGAGCCGGATGAAAAGACCCGAACAACCGCCAGCAAGAATACACAGTCCGAAATAGCGGCAGATTTCCTAACCGCTTATCCACAGGAACAGTTTGATGTAATCACAATGTGGCATGTATTGGAGCATGTGCACAAACTGAGCGAGACCATTGAAAAACTGTACGCTAACTTGGCGCAGCACGGTCGCTTGGTGGTAGCCGTGCCAAATGCAGAGTCATACGATGCCGCCAGATACCAAACACACTGGGCCGCATATGATGTGCCGAGACATTTGTATCACTTCACACCAAAAACGGTCAAGCCCTTGTTTTCAAAGTTTGGCTTTATAATTGCAGAAACAAAGCCAATGCATTTCGACGCATTTTACATCTCAATGTTGAGCACCAAATACCGCGATGGCAAGACAAATTACCTGGAAGCTTTCCGGACAGGTTTGGCATCGAATTCCTGGGCACGCAGAAATGCAGGCAATTATTCAAGTGTCATTTATGTTATGAAAAAAGCCGAATTGTAGAAAGCCGGTTTGGTCATTGGTGACGATACTATTTTTCTGTAATGAAACAAACTCTACTGTTGCTTTTGATTGTCAGCAGTTCATGCAATTGGGCAAAACAGAAAACTGTTAATCAACTTCGGAAAAGCAAAGACTATATAGATGCAAAAATAGATAAGGTCTTTCCAAGCTATGACGCTGACCAGCCGGATACGGAACACAACAAACGCAGGTTTCTCGAACACTTGCAAACCAACCTGACCGATGATGTGAACGACATTTGCTGTGAAGCTGATTTCCTGGGAATCGATTACCATGTACAGATTACATTTACATGTGATCCGTCGACAGTTGAGAGAATCATAAAAGCCAAATATTTTATAGAGGATACAACCCGCGCAGGTGAAGATATGAGCTTTGGTCAATTGCCAGTGACAACACACGGCCCGGCAGAAAAATCAAGGCATTACCAATGGGTGAAAAATTCATTGCAATACCAGGAGCATTTCATTTATAATTCAGATTCGCGCCAAGCCAAGTATCTCGAACTTTCGCTATAAAAACCATTTATCAACACCTTCAGTATATTCAATCCATGCAAAGACACCAAGGGGTTTTCTATTGTATTACGATACTATTTTTTTCTTTTCTGTTTACGCGTTGCGCCTTGCAGGGGGCTCCTACCGGCGGCAAGAAAGATACGCTGGCTCCTGAAGTTGTCAGGACAATTCCAGAAAACAAAAGCCGCAACTTTACCGGCAAAGAAGTAGAAATTGAATTCAGCGAGCTGGTTCAGGTAGAAAACCTGCAGCAGGAACTGATCATAACGCCCGATGCACAAAACGAATACGAAACCAAACCAACCAAACGCGGATTGAAACTGGTATTCAAACAACCGTTCCAACAACCCAATACTACATATACAATCAACTTCCGCAATGCGGTCAAGGACATAACGGAAAAGAACATTGCCCGCGATGCCAAGATTGTATTCAGTACCGGCAGTGCACTGGACACGTTGTTCGTTGAAGGCATCATACGGGATCTGGAAACCAGCAAACCCGAAGAGAATGTAGTAGTATCTCTTTACCAGGCCAACGACACACTGGACATACAAAAGCATCGTCCGTATTATTTCACCCGAACGGACAAAGAAGGAAAGTACCGTCTGGAGAATATTCGGCAAGGCGAGTATAAGATGTATGCCCTCAGTGAAAAAGACAACAACCAACGCTACAATCAGGAAAAAGAGAAATTAGCGTTTCTACCCCAGGCCTTGGTAGTGAAAGACAGCAGCCAGACCAATCTTGATTTCAAAGTGAGCGTGATTGATGAAACCCCCCCAAAGTTAGCCAGCCGGTCAACGGTAAGCGATATATATCAACTGGAGATGAATGAAGGATTGATCAATGCTGAAATCCGCTTGGATGATTCCACCAAACGATTGGGGTATGCCATTGATCAAAAGAGCCCAAAACTAATAAAGCTCTACAATACGATCCAAAACTACGACAGCTTGGGCATAACAATCATAGCTCAGGATTCGGCAGAGAACATAGCCCAGATTGATACCAAAATCAAATTCAACAAACTGGACGACCGGCAGCTCAAACGTAAAACTGTTTTTCCGTTTGAGGTAACTACCGAACCCAATGGTAACGATCCGATACTGAGAGACCTGACCTATACCCTGCAATTCACAAAACCTGTGGGAAAATTTGACCTGAAGAAAATCCGCTTACTAGCCGATACCCTTACTCCTATTCCGCTGGATATGGCAAAGGACTTCAAATGGAATAACTCCTACACACAACTCACATTGACCAAACGGCTGGAAGTAAAGAAAGGCGTCAGGTTTGAAGCACCCAAAGAAACATTTTTCAGCGTAGAGAACGACACGGCCAAAGCTATCAAAACCGACCACACACTTAAGGACCCAGAGAAATACGGATCCATCAGCGGACGCATCACCATTCAGAGCAAGTATTACATCATTCAGCTGCTCGACAATAGCGGCAAGGTAGTTGCGCAGATTCGCAACCAACCCAATTACTCATTCCGGTATCTGTCAGCGGGAGATTACAGCCTGCGCATAATCATTGACACCAACAACAATGGCAAATGGGATGCAGCCAGCTTCAAAGACCGACGGCCGGCAGAGAACATCATCTATGGATTTGAGAAACGAAAGCTTAAAGAGAACTGGGAACTGACGGATCAGAATGTGCAGCTTTGAAGGATGAGTATTACCGCAAACTCCAAACGCGCCTCACGAATCGTTCGATTCGTGAGGCGCGTTTCTTTTGTGACTACTCCGGGAGAATAGCACACCCGCTCTGTTATAACCGTACCAGGGAGTCGGCCGGGCTAACAGAACACAATGCGTGAAGCGGTTCGCTGTACGGATTTTCAGCAGGCGTGTATGAGGTCTATCAAGGCCAGACAGACCCAAAGAGTATTGGGTAATGTAGCCAAGGGTTTTGAGATTCTGAACTACACTTTTTGCTGAAGTATACTATCAGCGCATGCTAATAAGACAGCCGACCGGCTTAACGAGTAGTGTATGACGATAGATTGTACGAACACACGCACACATCTCTGGCAAACAGCCAAACGTGGTAGGTTTTACCGGTAAAAAAAATTGTATTTTTAGTAGGAAAAATAGCGAAAATAGCTTAAAATTGAGTAAGTATTTTCATTTAAATCAGATACATTCTCGCTCACAAACAATCCTGCACAAAACCCATTTGCTAAAATTATTGGCAGATTGTTCGCCGGACAAACATAGAGTGCGCGAGCAAACAACCCCGAAAAAACTGCAACACGAATACCTGACAAGTTGGCAGTAAATTATGGAGCCTATTAAAAAAATAGCATCGTACTATTACGCAAAGGTAACTTTCCAAAAAACATGGTTTTTTGGAAAGTTACCATGCTATCTCCATAAATCCATTCCGAAGCCTTTGTTTATCTCCAAAACCACAACACTTAAGTTGCAAACTTGCTACAGCCCCATATCCTATCCACAAAACTAACTTAAGGTCTATTTTTTCTGTTTATAGTACCAGAATGCTGTGGATAACTTTGTGGATTAGTGGAAAACTCGGGTGGATAATGCCCCCTCGGAATGTTTATCCAGCGTTTATCCATTGCGGATAAACCAGTCGATCCGGATAAATCGGGGGTGACTGTGGATAACCACCCACTTATCCACAGTTTATAGGTATAGTTATCCACATACCCGTAAAGAAGTTTGTACACATCTCGGATTATACAAAAAATGTTCATAACTTTTCCAAAACACTGATAATCTTGTGGAAAAGTGTGGATAAACCTGTGGATAACCCCCCATTTATCCACAAACTATCTACAAAAATGAAGAGCCCATTTTGAGTTTTCCACTTTTCCACTTATCCACCGTATAATATATAGTAGTAGTTTTAATTTTAAAAAAGAATTAATATTATAAATAAGAAAGAAAAGGTCTTAAGAGTTTTATATACAATAAATCAGCATCCAGAAAAAATGAAAAAGTTTTTAATACTGACACTGACATGTGTGTGGGCTGTGGCCGGCCAGGCTTGGGGGCAGCAGGATATAAAACTGGCTGACGAGTACCTGCGGCAGAACGAGCCCGAAAAAGCAAGGGACATTTACAGGAGACTTGTCAAGGACGAGAAGCTGATTCCGATAGTCCAGAAAAAGTATGTGCAAACATTGCAAAGCATGCAGGCTTGGGATGAAGCCGAAAAATTTTTGAAGCGCCAAGTCAAGGCACATCCGGATATGCCTATTTACAAAGCAGAGTATGCTGTAATCGCCGATCTACAGGGTCGACGGGACGAGGCAGCTAAAACTATCAATCGTTTAACAGACGACCTTAAAAAGAATCCGCAGCCGATTCATCAGGTAGCCCAGTACTTTGTGGAAAACCAACACCTGGACTGGACCGAGCAACTGTACCTGGAGGCACGTAAGAACAGCGGCAATCCCACAGAGTATGCGTTTCAACTGGCACAGATTTACAAAAACAGTGGTGATGCCGAAAAAATGCTGAGTGAGTATGTAGGTGTGGCGGTTGACAACCGCGACAATTTGCTGATTGTGCAAAACGCCATGCAGGACGATCTTGAAAAACCCGAGGATTTTGAAAAGCTGGAAAAGGTGTTGCTGACACGTTTGCAAAAGGAACCGAACCAGGCGGTGTACAATGATTTGCTGATCTGGTTTTACATGCAGCAAAAAGATTTTCACCGGGCCTTCCTGCAAGCCCGTGCCATTGACCGTCGCTTGAAGATGGAGGGACAGAAACTAATGGAGATAGGTCAGATCAGTTTGCAGAACAAGGATTACAAAGCGGCAACGGAAATATTCGAGCATCTGGTGAAAGAATATCCACAGGGGAATAACTACCCCATCGCCCGTCGTTACCTGATCAATGCCAAAGAGGAATTGGTCAAGAACACATTCCCCATCGACCAGGCCGCCATCCGCTCGCTGATCAGTGATTATAAAACGTTGTTACAACAACTCGGCAAGACGCCAAAAACGGTAGAGGCCATACGAAACATGGCCTTGCTGAATGGGTTTTACCTGAATGAAAAAGATACGGCCGTTGGCATGCTACAAGAGGCAATAAAAATTGCGCGTGCCGACCAACGATTCATAGACCGTTGCAAGCTGGACATGGGCGATATCTATTTGCTGAAAAACGAGCCTTGGGAGGCTACCCTGATTTATTCGCAAGTTGAGAAAGATGAAAAGGATAGTCCGCTGGGATATGACGCGAAACTGAGAAATGCCCGGCTTAATTATTTCAAGGGAGATTTCCAACTAGCTCAAGAGCACCTGGATATTCTGAAACTGGCCACTTCGCGGGAGATAGCCAACGACGCCATGGACCTGAGCATTTTGATTCAGGACAACATCGGCTTGGACAGCACCGGTGCGGCCATGCGTGAGTTTGCCAAGGCTGAACAAATGTTGTTTCAAAATCGCGACGACGAAGCAATGGCACTGCTCGATGGCATGTTGACAAAATACGCCGGACACAGCTTGTCGGACGAGGTGCTTTGGCAACAGGCGCAGATTTACATCAAGCAAGGGAACAACGAAAAGGCAATCGAAAGGCTTCAGAAAATAGTGACCGACTATGGTTACGACATCCTGAGTGATGATGCCGAATTTACCATTGCGAAACTGAAGGAAGAGAAATTGGGTAAAAAGGAAGAAGCCATGGAAATGTATAAGAATTTCCTGCTCAAATACCCGGGGAGCATTTTTGTTGTGGAAGCACGGAAGCGATACCGTAATCTACGTGGGGATACCACCCAATAAAAAATAGTATCTTTGCAAAACGCAAAACCCCTCCCCTATCGCAGTCCGCCGGCTGCGATTTTTTTTGGACATGAATCTGTACGGAAAGGGTTACTTATCGGGCCAAGTCCACATAAACGTAAAAGCTTACCTATGAAAAAATCACAGACCATTCTGTTGGGCCTCACGTTGGTATTGGCACAAGCCTGTGGCTCGAAAGAAATCGACGAATCAGATTGGACCTACGGCGAAACAAACAGCAAAGACACAACGGTTCGCGGCCAACATTACCGGTCCTATCACGGGTACTACTATCCGGTTTTCAGGAATAGAATTGCCCCGGCAGCCTATCAGGGTGCTACCCTGAACGATATCCATACACCTGCCTATACACCTAAACGAGTGGGCGGTTTTGGGCGAACCGGCGGTTCAAGGTCAGTATGGTCGTAAATCAGTATAATCCAGAAATCAAACGATGCGAAGGCTTCCCATACAAGAGCGTGCAAACTGGCAAACAAAAGTAGAGTCCCAGGGATTTGTTTTTCACTCCCTAGGCGCACCTTATTGGAATGAATCGGCATGTTACGAATTTGACGAAAGCGAAATCCTCGCCATTGAAAAAGCTACCAATGAACTGTGGGAAATGTGCCTGGTAGCAGTGCAGCATGTAATCGACAACCAATTGTACGGCAAGTTTCACATCCCGGAACAGTTTGCGGATTTGATAGAGTTTTCATGGAATGAGGACTTGCCTTCGCTGTATGGACGTTTCGACCTGGCGTATGACGGGCAGCAAATCAAACTGCTTGAGTTCAATGCCGACACACCGACTTCACTGTTGGAAGCATCGGTTATCCAGTGGTTCTGGCTACAGGAGTATGACAAAAACAAGGATCAATACAATTCGATACATGAGAAATTAATTGAATATTTTCGTGTTGTCAAGCCTTTTTTACTTTCTCCGGAATTGCATTTTTCATGTGTTCGCGATTCGGTTGAGGATTACATGACGGTGGCCTATCTGATGGACTGTGCGACCCAGGCAGGTTATACGCCCAACTTTCTGTACATGGACGAAATCGGGTACAATGAACGGTTGCACCTGTTTCAGGGAACGCAGGAAGAGGAAATAAAAAACATATTCAAGCTCTATCCGTACGAATGGATGCTACACGAAGAATTTGGCCCGTACCTGATTTCGAACAAAGAAAGGACCTATTGGATAGAGCCCGCCTGGAAAATGGTTTTGTCCAATAAGATGATTCTCAAAGTATTGTGGGATCTGTTTCCCGGTCATCCCCATTTACTGGAAACAGATTTGTTCCCATTGCCAGGAGATTTTGTTCGAAAGCCCAAATTGTCACGTGAAGGAGCCAATGTGCAACTGGTAAAAACGGGTAGCATCATTGCCGAGACCCAAGGTGAATACGGTGAGGAAGGACACGTATACCAACGGTACATGGAAATACCAAAATGGCAAGGATACACACCTGTACTGGGCAGCTGGATAATTGGCGGCGAAGCGGCCGGTATGGGCATTCGCGAATCCGAATCATTGATTACTGACAACCTCAGCCGGTTTGTCCCTCACTACTTTAAGTGAACTTCCCGAGTATCTCGTTGTCAGACGCTTCTTGGTGAGCAAGCAGGTCCGATTATGATAACTCCTTGGGCAAAGGAACAGCTTTTCAGCGTTTACCATTCCATTCGGCATAGAATTGCTCCAGAAACTGTTCCATAAACAGATGCCTTTGCGCAGCCATTTGCCTGCCGGTTTCGGTATTCATCCGATCTTTAAGCAAAAGTAATTTTTCATAGAAATGATTGATTGTAGGAGCTTGGCTTTTTTTGTACTCTTCTTTTGTCATTTGTAAATTTGCGGCACTGGCCGGATTGTACAGTCCCCTGTTTTTATATCCGCCGTAATTAAATGCCCGAGCAATGCCAATGGCTCCGAGGGCATCCAACCGGTCAGCATCCTGAACCACGGCCAGTTCCGGTGACTGAAAGGTTTGGGCAAAATTGCCTCCTTTGAAGGAAATGTTACGAATGATTTGTACAACATGGTTAATGACTGCAATGTCAACAAGCTGTGTCCTTAAGAAAGCTTCGGCTTTTTGCGGACCTACCTCCTCGTCACCTCCATGAAATTTCGCATCTGCAATGTCGTGCAACAAGGCTGCCAACTCCACTATAAACAGATCTACTGTTTCTGTTTGGGCGATTTGCCTGGCATTTTTCCATACACGTTCGATGTGAAACCAGTCGTGGCCGCCTTCGGCATGTTGCAACTCTTGTTTCACAAATAAAACTGTTTGATCAATTATTTGTTGGCGCGTCATTTCTATCTAATTTGGCTTCAAAAATAACATCATGCGTTTAGCCTAACAAGTCTTTTTCAAATTCCAAATTATCTGTTCTCTTAAAAATATATGGCAGCTCCGCGTCCTTACATCCTGGCCGAAACCAATTGGAAAACGGTCAAGGAAACAAACTACGAAGTGGTAGTCCTTCCCTGGGGTGCTACCGAAGCGCACAACTACCACATGCCCTATGGTACCGATAACTTCCAGTGCGATTACATAGCGGCCAAGTCAGCAAAAGTGGCTTGGGAAAAAGGAGCTAAAGTAGTTGTGCTTCCAACGGTTCCCTTTGGTGTGAACACGGGTCAGCTGGATATCACGTTGGATATCAATATGATGCCAAGTACGCAGTTTGCTGTGTTACGGGATGTGGTGGATGTACTTGCCCGGCAAGGCATTCCGAAGTTGGTCGTGCTGAACGGACATGGTGGCAATCATTTTCAGCAAATGCTGCGCGAATTGCAAGCCTTATATCCAACCGTGTTTTTGTGTGTGTTGAACTGGTACCGGGCGGTAGAAGCCAAGGCATATTTTGATGACCCTGGGGATCATGCCGGTGCCATGGAAACCAGTGCCATGTTGCACATTGCCCCCGATTGGGTGCTGGACTTGTCGGCGGCGGGTGATGGAGCTGCAAAACCGTTCAAAATCAAAGGCTTCCGCGAAGGTTGGGTGTGGGCGCAGCGCGAATGGAGCAAGGTAACCGCTGATACAGGTGTGGGCAATCCGTACGAAGCTACTGCCGAAAAAGGCAAACGCTACCTGGAAGCAACGGCTCAGAAAATAGGGGGGTTTTTGGCCGAGCTGGCCGCCGCGGATGCGGGTAACTTATATGGGGATGAATAAAGATCAGGTTTTGGCTTTTGGAAAGATACTATTTTGATAAACAAAAAACCTCGCACTAGGCGAGGTTTTACCGGTTGAAATCTTGGGTTGTAAATGTGGTTTGGTACTGAAATTCTCCAAAAGGGTTGTTACTTTCCGTTTACGTTCAAATTAAACGATAGGTTTTCGTTTAGCAGTGTTTTTTTCAAGGATTCAATGTTTTTTTGCATGGCCGCGTCAATATCTTTCCGTACCTGATTCATAACAGCCACTTTCCATTCTTTATTCAGGTCTTTGTTTTCCTTGCCAAAAGCCGTCACGAAACCCAGGTCGAAAGGGTGAGATGCCTTTTGATCCGCCTCATGGTAGAAGTTATTAAACTCATACATGAAGACGCCGTCCTGCACCAGCAGTGTGGCCACGTACACAATACGTCCGTCAACCGAAGCTTTTTTACTTGATTTTTCGCTCTGAAACGGTATCGAGTTGGCTACGGAAATCATACCCATTTCCTCGCTGATAAATGACATGGTGTGGTGGTTGCCCATTAGCCATAACTGGGCTCTTTCGAGCAATTGTGCCTTGCTGACTCCTTTTACCTCAATGGTCTCGGAATAGGCTACCAAGCCATCGGTCTGCGCCATTTGCAACGACTGGGCTTTGGCAACAGAACAGCAGAACAATAGAACCAGCACTGCTAACTTTGAAAACGAATGTAGGTGTAAGGGTTTGCACAGCTCCATAAGAGTAGGTATGTAAGGGTTTGGAGTACTAACTTTTATAGCCATATATACTTTTGCTAAAAAAAAGGTAAACCTTACATAGAGAATAAAAATTAAAAAAGTAGTGATAATTGATTAATTAATTGATAATCAGCATAGAGAAAGTAGATCAAAATTCTTAAAACTTTAATTTCTTACGTATGTCACAAAAGAGGCATTCCAAAAACAAGGCAAAGGCAGTTTTGGCACATAAAAAGATACTATTTTTGAAAATTATTTACTTACACCGCCTGCGTCCATGAGCCATCCCGTTTACATAAAGAAATCCGTTGATCAGTCGCTGCCTGCTTTTTTGGAAGAAAATGCCTACACCCAGGTTATCGTGCTTGTGGATGAAAATACCAAAAGATTCTGCTACCCGGCAGTGAAGGCCCTGTTGCCCAAGCATACGCTGATTCAGATCCGGAGTGGCGAAGAGCACAAGCATCTGGAAACCTGTACGCATATCTGGCAGAAAATGACCGATGCCAATCTGGACCGCAAAGCCTTGTGTATCAATCTCGGTGGCGGTGTGATTGGCGATATGGGCGGCTTTTGCGCGGCGACTTACAAAAGAGGAATAGACTTCATCCAATTGCCTACCACCTTGCTTTCACAGGTTGATGCCAGCGTTGGTGGAAAATTAGGCATCGATTTCCAGGGATTTAAGAATCATGTCGGCGTATTTAAAGATCCCAAGGCAGTTTTGATAGCCACCGATTTTTTACAAACACTCCCGTTTGAGGAGATCCGCTCCGGGTTTGCGGAGATAATAAAGCACTGCCTTATTGCCGATCCGGCCATGTGGGACGTGATTTGCCGGCGCGACTTGGAAGAGCAAAATTGGGATGAACTGGTTTCGCATTCGGTGGCTATCAAAGCCAAAGTAGTGGAACAAGACCCGACCGAAAAAGGCTGGCGTAAAATCCTGAACTTCGGTCATACGATTGGCCATGCGGTAGAGAGCTACATGCTGGAACAACCCAAACGCAAATTGTTGCATGGTGAAGCTATTGCCGTTGGAATGGTTGCTGAGGCATATCTGTCTTACAAACGCAAGTTGCTTTCAGAAGAATCGCTTATGCAAATTGAAGAGTTTATCTTTTCAATCTATGGAAAGGTAACGTTGCAACCCGAAGACATTGCGGCCATATCACCACTAGCATTGCAGGACAAAAAAAATGCGAGTGGCAAAATTCAGTGTGTATTATTAAAAAGCATCGGCGAGCCGATAATTGATCAGGTGATTACACAGAAGGAAATTCAGGAAGCACTAAAATACTATCAGGGATAAACACAAAACCCCGCTGTAAGACACCAGCGGGGTTTTGTTTGTTACAATACTAGGTGAAAATCTATTTGTAAATCAGTATTGAATTTTCTCGAAATAGAAAATATTACGATCTGGATCAAATTTCTTATTCTTTGGATCTTCAATATATTGTCCACCCCAAACTATGAAGAAATTATCATACCAGTGTGAGACAGAATTTTCAAATGTGTTTTTTCCCTGATCCCCGTTAAGATCAGATTTTGCGGTAGCTGATAAAACTGGTGTGGTACTAAATTGAACAGTATTTGCATAAAGTTCGTCCCAGTTTCTATAAAATAATTTGATATTATCTTTTACAGAATGCAGAGAGATTATTTTATCCATTTGATACTTTTTGTCGGAGTTTCTCATATCCAAACATTCATCCCAAAGTAGATTTCCATTCTTATCAAAACCAGCTATTAAAGCATTGTAAGTCCCATAACGAGTAATACTAGGAGAAGATTTAGTACTAAGTGAGCTAAGTGGCTCACCAAATCCAACTCGTTGATCAGGTCGAAATTCTGTAATTGGATAGCAATTTTCCGCAACCAAAATATATTGATCTTCTATTTGAATCAGTTCATGCAAGGTGTATAGATTGAAGAGCTTATCAATAATTGATTTGTCAGATTTAGTTGTGTCTGGTTTAATTATCTCATTTTTTTTTTGAACTCTTTTTTTATCTTCAGCATTTTTCTGCTTATTGAAATGAGTAACGACACTATTAAAATCCGAAAACCGATAATATTTGGTAAAACTAGTTACAGTATCGGTTATTTTACTGATAAAAATTCCTTTCGGATACAGGGAATTGACTGTATAAGTACCCGTAACAATTCGTTCATTATTTGAAAATAGTATTTTAGGATCATATACTCTAAGGATGTCACTATCAAGCTCTATGGAAAAATTACTTTTTGGTTCCGGGTTACTATAGTTACTAAAGGTTTTGATTGTAAGACTTCGATTTTGGGTTCTGTTTGAAGGCATTAGAGAAATAACATCTACTAAATCTTGCTGAGAGCGCATATTTGTGCTTAGCAATCGGCCTCTCAGTTTAATGGGAACATTAGTAAAAGTTTCTTTTCTTAAATCATAAGAGCCAATGAGTAAACTACCAAAATTCTCTCCAATAAGACAAATACTTTTATCGTGCGCTTCAAGTCTGGTAAGTGTATAAAACTTAGGGGCCTCAAAAATTTTTTTATCTATCTTCCGCTGCAAAATATCAATTATAAATAATTCATTGCGTTTTTCTTTAAACTTACTGAGGAAAAAATAACTTTAGGAGATGCACCTGAGCTATCATAATAGTGATTAATATAATAGGCGTTCCGATCTAGAGGAATAGATGTTTCCCATATTTTTTTTAAATCACAATCATACTGTAGTAACTCCCAATAATGCCCACGACTTTTAGGGATAGGTTTTCCTTTCCTGAACAACAGTATTCCATTTTTCCCCATGGGAACCAATGTATAATTAAGATAATTTTCTTTGCCTAATACTATTTCTACACGCTTTACGTGTTTAATTTGAGCTTGTGAATACAAGGCAAATAAAGACAAAAAGAACGCAAAAAAGACAGTAGGTTTTTTCATCATTAATGTAGAGTTAAAATTCTAAAGACATTAGGCCATATAAAAACCCCCGGCTTTAGGACCAGGGGTTTTTACTTTTCAAAACATACTATTTTTAACGGTACATCACCGAATTGGCTGCTTCGATGATCCGTTTGGTACTTGGCAGGATGGCTTCAATTAGCGTTGGCGCGTACGGAAGCGGCAGATCCATGCTGTTGATGCGACGAATCGGAGCATCCAGGTAATCAAAAGCAAAACGTTGCACGTGGTACGCAATTTCGGATGAGATAGCTGCCAGTGGCCACGCCTCTTCCACAATTACCAGACGGTTGGTTTTCTTTACCGAATTGACAACGGTTTCGTAATCAATCGGGCGGACCGAACGTAAGTCGATGACTTCTACCGAAACGCCTTGTTTTTCCAGTTCAGCAACTGCGGGCATGACCACGCCGCCAGTTTGCGGATTGTCGCACAGCATTTTGCCAAACGAAACAAGCGTTACGTCTTTTCCTTCCTTTTTTATGTGCGCTTTGCCTATCGGAATCAGGTATTCTTCTTCCGGCACTTCGCCTTTGTTGCCATACATCAGTTCAGATTCCATGAAAATAACCGGATCATTGTCACGAATTGATGTTTTCAGCAAACCTTTGGCATCGTATGGATTGGATGGAACAACCACTTTAAGGCCGGGAGTGTTGGCAAACCAGTTTTCAAAGTTCTGGCTGTGCTGCGAACTCAGCATACCCGCGTTGCCGGTAGGGCCACGGAATACAATCGGTACCGAGTACTGACCGCCCGACATCGACATCATCTTGGCTGCACTGTTGATTACCTGGTCAATGGCTACCAGCGAAAAATTAAACGTCATAAACTCAACAATCGGGCGAAGGCCATTGGAGGCAGCACCTACCGCAATACCGGCAAAACCCAACTCGGCAATTGGCGTGTCAATCACACGTTTTGCTCCAAACTCATCCAACATACCCTGACTCACTTTGTACGCACCATTGTACTCGGCAACTTCTTCACCCATCAGAAACACGTTGGGGTCGCGGCGCATTTCTTCACTCATGGCCTCGCGCAAGGCTTCGCGGAATGCAATTTCTCTCATTGTATACGTTAGAGTTATTTGTTATCAGTTGAATTGAAGATCGGTTTGTACAGGCGACAAACCAATGGATAAACGCATTTTTGAAGGCAACAAAATTAGACAGAAACCAGTAATTCGCAAACTGTTTTTTTGACCCCCTCATCCCGGAGAGAAAATATAAAAAATCCGGAATAGAGAATTCGTATTTCAGGATTTAACATTCCAAAATCCCATCTTGTTTAAGCAAAGAACTGTCTGGAAGTAAAACAATGCCTAAATTCTTTTGTGGGAGCCAGTGGCTTTTTTATTTCCAGAGCAAAATAGTATCTTTCACAGCTTAAAAAACCCCGTCTTAACCGGTCTGTCAGACCGGTTAACAAATGACGTATGAATCAGCTAACCGAAGAACAGATTTACCAGCTATCGCCCGATGCCCCTTCACTGGCAGCGGGCAAAGGACTTGCCGGCGCCTCCAAATGGGAGTTGTATGCCTACAATGAACGGGTGTTGTGGGGAGAGATCAAAGGCAGTGGCAGCACACCCTACCGCACCCAAATCGACTTGACCAATACGGCGTTCAAATGCAGTTGTCCCAGCCGTAAGTTTCCCTGCAAGCATGGCTTAGGCTTGTATCTGTTGTTTGCCCGCAATTTTTCCAGCTTTACCAAAACCGATAACGAGCCCGTCTGGGTAAAAGAGTGGATAGACAAACGTGCCTCGAAGCCGGCTCCTGCCGAACCGAAATTGGAGGAAACGGTCGAAGCTGCGGGTAAGCAGGCCAAAACCAAGGAAAAACGCCAGAACAAACGGTTGGAAGAAATTGCCGGTGGTGTTGCCGAGCTGGATCGTTGGCTGAAAGACTTATTGCGTGGAGGTATGCTCAGCTTTCCGGACAAAGGGCCGCAGTTCTGGCATAAAACGGCTTCCCGAATGGTAGATGCCAAGGCTCCTGGTCTGGGCAGCATGGTAAAGGAGTTTCAGGAGATAAACTATTATTCGGGCAACGGCTGGCAAAGCGAGGCATTGCAGCAGGCTATACGAATATTTCTGCTGCTGGAAGGTGCCAAAAATATCGACAAACTACCCGAAAAACTTCAGGAAGAGGTAAAAACGTTTCTGGGTATTTCCCGCAATCAGAAAGAGTTGTTTGAAGATACAACCGCCGAAAAAGTCAAGGATGTCTGGCTGGTGCTGGGCCGCCAGCGCGAAACCACCAACGAAGACCTGACCGTTCAGCGCGACTGGCTGTACGGCATGAAATCCGGACGGTTTGCGTTGATTCTTAACTTTGCCTACCGCAGTGCGCCTATCCAGAATCTGGTGGTGCCCGGAACCGCTACCCACGCCGAGCTTATTTTTTATCCAGGAAATTTTGCCATTCGGGCGGCAATCAAGGTGATCGGCTCGAATAGCACCCGGTTCAGTCAACCCGAGATGCTACCCGACTGGGATGCTGCCCAACAACAGTATTGCCAGACAACGGTTCTTTCGCCATGGGTAGATAACGTGCCGATGTTTATTGCCAATGTATTACTCGTCATGCAAAACGACCAGTGGTGCCTGAAAGACACACAAGGGTATATAATGCCATTGCACAACACCTTTGGCATTCAGCAAACCTTTCAGATTCTGGCTCTTTCGGGCGGAATACCCATACACATGGCTTTTTTGCGTAAGAAAGATAGTATTTTTCCAATGGGTGTCTGGATAAACGAAACGTATTTATTGGTCTGACGTTACAGCTCAGGTACAAAGCTTTTTCACCAATCCTGCTACATGTATTTGCTCCGATGGCTTTGGAAGTTATTCTTTAAGAAAAAAGAATTCATGGCTGAACTGGGCAGTTACGGTACGCTGGCCATTGACCGATCCTCAAAGAATTATGTAAAAATCATGGATGCGGCTCAACTGAACGGGTATCGCTACGAAGCCAAAGACCGCCACGACCCTGAATTCCTGGAAGTTACCGACCAGATTGTAGCCGAATTGGGCAAGAGTTTTGGCATCAGCTTTTACCTGTTGGTAAACAACTCGCACCGCGAAGTAGAGGTAGAACTAACCACCAAAATACTGCATCCGGTTATTACCAATCCCATCAGGCAACTGCGGGCAAAATCACAAACCGACACATTTTTATACAAAACACCGTATTATCAGTATCTCTATATTTATTTTGAACATGCATATGAGCTAGTGCCTGGCACCTGGACATTTCAGGTATGGAAATCCAGCAAACTGTTGTTAGAAAAGTCGTTTGAGGTAATGTTGAAATAGTATCTTTTGAAAGTCAAAAACCCCGTCAACCCCATGGCTGATTTTTGGAATGATCTGGTAACCACCGCATTGTTGGGCACAGACAAACAGATGTTTGATGAATCGCTGTTGCCCGAGTCTATTCGGGCCGTGGTTCAAAAAACCGACAAGAAAGACAAGGAGGCACTGTTTTACACAACGGCGGCTCTGGCGCATCAGTATTACAAGGCGGGTTCATTGCCACAGAAAATAGATTTGCTGGCCCCTGCACCCTGCGAACCCGAAAGCCAGCCGTATGTTTCCACAGCCGCCATCACGCTGCTGCGCAAAATTCTTGAGCAAGAAAAAGATAATCAGGAACTGCTGGACGCCTGGCTCTCAGGTTGTATCCGAAAAGGTTGGGTGGTTGTTCCCGACCGACTGGTAGAGTTACTGGACATAGGCCTGAATTCAAAACACAAGTATTTGCAACCAAAAATTAAAGCTGTAGCGGGTAAGCGTGGTCAGTGGCTGGTGCAGTTTTATTCGGAATGGAAATACCTGCAAGACCCAGATTATCTACTGCTTTGGGAAGATGGAAGCACCGCTGAACGAAAAACGGCCCTGCAAGCACTAAGGCAAAGCAACCCGGCGCAGGCAAGGGAATTGCTCGCTAAAAGCTGGGCCCAGGAAAGTGCCAAAACCCGCCTTGAGTTACTGCCTGTTCTGGAAATCCATCTGAATCCTGACGACGAAACGTTTCTTACACAGGTATTGGAGGAAATCCAGGTGGTCCGACAAAAGAAACCTGACGCCCAAAACGACTTGTTGGCTGTTGTAGTGGATTTTCTGCTACGACTGCCTGATTCACAATTGAGCCTGGAGGTATGGGAGCTTATGAAAGCCATGTATCAGGGCCAGTTGATCAAAGAAAAAAAAGTGATGGCTCCGACGCAGGAAACAACCTTCTTTAATGTAGCCAATTTGTATACACGATTAGGCATTTGGCAAAAGAACACCATTGACAACTGGTCTGAGCTAACGGTAACTGTTAGCCGGCTGTTGTTCAGGTACATACCTCCCAGCCGCTGGGAGTCGCATTCGAACCTGAGCAAAGAAGACTTCTTACTGTTTCTGGATCAGGGTGCAGGTTTTCTGGAGTCCTTTTTGCAAGCCATTGCGCTGCACAAAGAAACCAGCTGGGCTATGGAGTGCATAAGGCTGGAAGAAGAAAACCAGGTGAATACGCATACCATTCAACAAGGATTTGACTTGCTACTACCGCTTCTGGAACCGGCACAACGGGAAGCGTTTTTTATGAAAAAAATAAAATGGCGCAAGTCTACGAGTGAGGTTTGGAATGCACTGCTTTCCCATTCGTCGCATTTCTGGTCACTTGAATTTAGTAAGTATGTCGTAAGTGAACTGGGCGAAGAATCCAATTCTACCAGAATCTTCTCTTTATTGGCACGCATGAGTAACTTTCTACATCCGGATATTTGCAAAGAAGATCTGGTGGCACTTTTACCGTCTACTGTTCAGCCTTGGGTAAAATCGCAGTTTGAGCGAATGGTTATTTATCCACTTAAGGAACTGATGGCGCTACGCCTGGAAATGCAGCAGGCATTTGCCGAAGAAAAATAGTATGTTTGAAAATGCAAAAACCTCCGTTGGTTTGGGCGTCATAAAAGATGAAAACACTGGATATTGTATTGTTGATACCGCTGGTATGGGGAGCTTACAACGGTTATCGGAAAGGGTTGTTGATGTCGTTTGTCGCCATTGCCGCTTTTGTGATTGCGGTAGTGCTGGGCTTTCGGTTGCTGCATGTGGGATTGGAATGGTTGTCGCCGCATCTCAGCGGCGTGCCGCGTCGGGTGTTGCCATACATCGGGTTTTCAGCGCTGTTTTTTCCGATCATTTTTATAGTCAACAAACTGGGGCAGATGCTCCGAAATTCGTGGAAGTATACCCTGATTGGCAGTTTTGACAGCATTGCCGGCGCCATCGTCGGATTGATGCTTTGGGCATTCGGAGCAAGTGTCGTCATTTGGATGATCACTTCCATCGGGGTCCGCATATCGGCTGATTCTCAACGCAACACGGTAGTCTACCCGGTTGTGGAGCCGTTGGCACCGCTTGTTATCGACAAGGCGTCGGGTTTGTTGCCTGCCGGGGAAGATTTGATGAAAAAATTGAAGAAGAAAATTCAGGAAGCTTGAAATAAAACGGATTAGGCAGGTTTTTCCTTTCTGAAACCTGTCTGCCGACGGGCAGGGATACTATTTTTCGGAGTTGACACGGGTTAATAAAACGCGTCTTCGATATGGACAACATCGGGCGGACTCCCCAGCGTAATGGCAATCACATCGAAGCGAATGTCGTGCCGCCAGTCGGTTTGATGAATGTATTCATCGGCAGCGGCATGAATCTGACGGCGTTGGTTGGCACTGACAAAGGTTTCCGGTTCGCCAAATTCTGTCGTTGAGCGGGTTTTTACTTCAACAAACAAAAGGACCTGTTCTTTGCGGGCAATCAGATCAATTTCCGCTCGCTTGTGTCTAAAGTTCTGGCAAACGATCAACCAGCCTTTACTTTCCAGTAGCTGCGCCGCCAATTGCTCGCCGTAGGTTCCGGTTTGTTTGGTTTTCATTATAGTTGCGTAGGCAATTTTATTGTTTTGCTGAATGAAATGAATATAAGTAAAAAATAAATGCTTAAAAATCAAGGCGTTATAAGTTGATTTTATTTTTTTGCTTTAGCAATAGTTAATTGAAAAATGATACGGTTGTATTTAGATATTGACGGCGTTTTATTGACAAAGGATCACAAAATTCCGGAGGATGCAGACATCTTTATTCCTTTTGTTTTGAGAACATTCGATTGCTATTGGCTTACTACGCATTGTAAAGGAGATGCTTCCACAGCCCTGCATTATCTATCGGCACACTTCCCGCCGGAATGGATTGTTAAGCTCAAGGAGGTAAAACCGACCAATTGGGATGCGCTGAAAACAGAAGGAATCGATTTTACGAAAGATTTTTTCTGGCTGGATGACGCCCCTTTTGCTGCCGAACAAAACATTTTGGCTCCCCAAGGAGCCTTGGACAGATTATTGGTTGTTGACCTGAAAAATAATTATGCATTGAGTACGATAATGGGCAAACTGATTGAAAAACAAGCCGCTAGATTTCTTTGACATCTATGTATACTCCAATCCTATTACTTTGTAAATAGAAGTACCAACAACCGAAGATGAACCCACCGTTGACAGCTGATTACCTCGAACAATTGCGGCGCGGACTTGAACAGGGAAGCAAAGGAAACGTGGAGGAACCAAGACAGGAAATCCATAATGTAGTATTGGCCGGGTCTGGTAGCTGGGGAATTGCAGCACGCGTGGTGGAAGCGATACTCGCGGACCAACTACTGGTTCCGGTTGTGTGTATTGTTAACGGCAAACTACCCGCTTTTGTAAATGACTGTACGCTGTGTGTGATTCTTTCGGAACCAGGCTCCGAACATGAATGGGCTGAGTTTATCACAAAGGCCATCCAATCCAATGCATGTATCATTAGCTTCGGAGAGGTACAAAACGTAGCACAACTAGCTGCATATAAACAATTTGTATCTGTGCCTATGCCTCTGGAATTTACTCGCCAGTTCTCTACAATTGGCTACACGAGTACACAATTGTTAACTGTTCTAAAGCAGCAGGAATTGATTTCGGAAGGATTCATTGCGCAGGTTCGGTCGGCCATCGCATTGATTGACAATCGGGAATATTTCATTCAGGATGGCGCTGAAAATCTGGCACTCGGATTAAAAGACAAATGGCCAGTTTTGTACGGTGACGAAACGTTTGGGGCAGTCTTGCAGTGGTTTCAGTATCAGATCAACCGTATCGGCAAGCAACAAGTACATGTGCGTACGTTTCCAGAAATTGCCGCTGCAGAAATACACGCATGGAAACATCCCAAATCCTTGTTGCTGGACACTATGATTGTGCTGCTGACAACTAAATTTGATCATCCGTTGGCAAAGCAGACGATTGATGCAATTCGCGCCGGGATCGTTCCCCAATCGGGAGGTATTGCGGAGGTAATGTTGCTGTACGGCGAATCCTTTTTGGAACAAACCCTGTATGTTCTTCATTTATTTGACTGGGCGGCCTATTTCCTGGCAAAGGAAAACCAGGAGAATTTGTAGCGATTTTCGTTCCGACCCCAAACCATCTGGTGCAACTTTCTGGCAGACCGCCTTGTTTTTGATTAAAAACCGCTCTTTTTCAGCAATGAATCCACAACGTAACCTACAGGTTCAATACCAGCATCTGGGACTGGTCGATTACCAGCAAGCCTGGGATTACCAGACACGGTTGTTCCAGCAAATACTTGATCAGAAAACAGAAAATCGTAATCGGGCACCCGAAGAGCAGGTTTTGACTTCCAATTTCCTACTATTTTGTCAGCATCCTCATGTATATACGCTTGGACGCAATGGAAAGGCCGAGAACCTATTATACTCGCCTGAGCAATTGCACGAAATAGGAGCTACGTATTATCATAGTAACCGTGGAGGTGATATCACGTACCATGGCCCGGGGCAATTGGTGGTCTATCCGGTACTGGATCTGGAAAACTTTTTCACAGATATCCACAAATACATGCGTCTACTCGAAGAGGCAATTATACGTACGCTGGCAGACTATAACATCGATGCCGGGCGTATTCCGGGGCTTACCGGTGTATGGCTGGATCATGAAACTCAGCAGAACCCACGGAAGATCTGTGCCATGGGTGTGAAAACCAGCCGTTGGGCAACCATGCACGGCTTGGCGTTAAATGTAAATACGGACTTGTCCTATTTCGAGCACATTGTTCCCTGCGGTATTGATGACAAAGCGGTTACTTCACTGACTGCCGAGCTGGGAATTTCACAATCCTTGGTTGAGGTGGAAGTAAAATTGTTAAAACACTTGGCTGAACTTTTCGGGATGCAACTGACCATGATGGAATCCCAGCCAATGTTTCAGTTGCCAGGGTAAAATAATATCTTTGCCAACCTAAAAACCCTACTCCCTGTGTCGACGCACCCACTGGCTACGGACCAATCCCGCTTGTTTACCTCTTCGTTTGGATTGTTGTGCCTGAGTTCCTTCTTGTTTTTTGCCAGCTTCAACATGATGATTCCTGTGCTGCCCGATCATTTGACAGAGCTGGGCGGAGCTGAATACAAAGGATTGATCATCAGTTTGTTTACGCTTACGGCGTTGATTTCCCGGCCCTTCAGCGGCAAGCTGACAGACACCATCGGGCGGGTGCCCATCATGGCGTTTGGTTCGCTGGTTTGCTTTGTCTGCGGATTTATGTATCCCATTTTCCATACGGTAAGCGGCTTTCTGCTGCTGCGATTGGTTCACGGATTTTCTACCGGATTCAAGCCTACTGCAACTTCGGCCTATGTCGCGGATATCGTTCCGCTGAGTCGCTTGGGTGAAGCCATGGGACTATTGGGCATGAGTGGTACATTGGGATCTTCCATCGGACCAGCCATCGGCGATGCGGTTTCCGACGCTTTTTCGCGGAACGCCATGTTTTATACATCTTCGGCCTTGGCGCTCCTGTCCATTGGTATTCTGATGGGAATGAAAGAAACCTTGCCTGACAAGCAGAAATTCCGCCTTGACATGTTACGGATTTCCTGGGCCGATATGTATGAACCTTCTGTACTGCGACCCTCGGTTGTGTATTTTTTGTTCTGTTTTTGTTACGGTGCTGTCCTGACGATTACGCCTGACCTGAGCAAATACCTGGGCGTCAAAAACCTGGGATTGTTTTTTACTTTTACTACCCTTGCCTCACTGATAACCCGATTTGCTGCCGGTCGCATATCGGATCGCTATGGTCGTGAAACTGTTATGGCGGTTGGCTTGCCAATCATGGCGTTTTCCATGCTTATAATCGGCTTGGCAAATACACCTGTATTTCTATTATCAGGAGCGGTAATTTACGGCATTGGCCTGGGAATCTGCTCACCAACGGTGCAAGCCTGGACCATTGACCTTGCGCCGGAAGATGGCCGTGGCCGTGCGGTGGCAACCATGTACATTGCTTTGGAGGCTGGCATTGGCTTGGGAGCTCTTTTATCAGCTTGGTTGTATGATAACAACCCTGCTAAGTTTGGACTGGCATTTTATGTCATGGGAATATTGACATTGGTAGGGTGGATTTACATGACAAAAACCCGAGAAAAGCCAGCTTCAAAATAATATCTCCTGCAACGCCAAACCTCTATTCCTCATACGCTCCAATATCCGGTTTCGCATCGCGGGGCTTGTCATTCAGGTCGCGGGCAACGCCCAGGTTTGTCCCTGCGTCAACCAATGGTGATGTGGCTGCCGGATTGAAGTTAAGGCGTTGGGTGTTGGCAAATGCCGGCGCGATTTCCAACAAGTTACTGGCATTGTAAACCGTGGCGTTCGGGGCTGATTTCAGCAAATTGTTGGCAAAACTCTGCACAAACGAGGCTGCAGACGTTTGTACAAAACCTACTTCTTCGGGCAATGCCCCCCAGACAACCGAGTTTTTTACTTCACACGTAATTCTGTTTTTCCGGTCGACTCCATTGATATTAACGTAATCCGAAAAGAGCAGCACCGGGTTTTCACGTTTGATCAGATAGTAATCACCCACCAGGGTACAGTGCCAGAGCCGGTAATTGCCACCACCCAAACCGGCAAAATAGAAGTCTCCGCAATGCGTGATGCGCAGGTTGGTTGCTTGCACATCCGAATCAACGGCCAGAATACCCGACTGGCGAGCATACTGGATAATCGTGTTTTCAATCACCACATCCGGCTGGTTGTCATTGTCCGGGGCATCTACAAAGACGGCATTGGTGGCATTGCGGATTTGCACAAAGTTCAGCCGTGAGTCTCGGTTCGGACTGCGGAAGATAAGTCCGCGCCAGACGCCGGGGGCTTCGCCATACAGTCCATCCTGTCGGAAGCCTGTAAAGACAATGGGTTTTTCGGCAGTGCCATTGGCATGCAGGGTGCCATCAACCACCAGTGAAGCGTTGTTGAATGCATAAATGCGGGTTCCTGGCTCAATGGTCAGGTGGCAACCGGCTGCTATCTTTACCGAATCGTACAAAATAAAAGGTTTGCCCGCCGTCCACTTCTGGTCACACGAAAGCGTCTTTTGTTTTACAAACACCGCATCTTGTCCCCAGGCCAGCAGCTTTATGTTGGGTACCGTGTCCTGCATTTCAAATTGCAGGGAGTCGTACAATACAAACGGCTGGATGGAATCGCGGGCCGGAATGTTGATTCGTACCAGCACCAGCAGGCTGTCGCCTCCGCGCAGTTGGATATTCTGGGCTGCTTCCAGTGGCCGGCCGCTTACAATGATGGAATAAGGAGACGTCGCGTCACCTAGCCGGATGGATTTGATCTGAACGGCATTCTTATTGGGATTGCGGACATGAAAGCGGTGAGTGACTGTAGGCAAAGCCGTGAAAACGGTATCAAACACAATGGCGTCTTCCGAAAACGTAACTGGCTTGGGCCGCAAGGTTATCAGTTCGTCCTGCGGCTTGCAGCAAACCATTCCGGTTAGCAGGCAAAGGAAAATCCAGATCCATTTTCCATACGAACCCGGTGCGTGAGGCGTATGAAAGCGATGACCGGCAAAATAGTATCTTTTGAAAGGCGAAAACCCCATAGGAACAATGTCAGCAATGGTAGATTAAACGTACGAAAGACGTTGGATTGCCTTAAAGGTAAAGAATATTTTTCTTCAAACGAGAAGGCAGTCTTGGGTTGGATACGTGGTTTCGGCCTTTTTTGAAGCAAAACAAGAATGATTTCCGGCCCACATTTGCTTTTCTTACATGGCGCCTTCTTTCAGTTTTTCGGCATTGTCAGCCATGCGCAATTGTTCGATGAACGGCAAAATATCACCATTCATTACAACCGGCAGATTATACACCGTAAAACCGACCCGGTGGTCGGTGACGCGTCCTTGCGGGTAGTTGTAGGTGCGTATTTTTTCCGAACGGTCGCCGGTTGCCACCAAGCTTTTCCGATGGCTGGCAATTTCGGCTTCCTGTTTCCGGACTTCTTCTTCGTAAAGTCGGGTACGAAGCATCTGCATGGCTTTTTCGCGGTTGCCTAACTGCGAACGTTCGGTCTGGCAAACCACCACCACACCCGTCGGTATGTGCGTAAGCATTACTTTGGTTTCTACCTTGTTCACGTTCTGACCGCCGGCACCACCCGAACGGGCAAACTGCATCTTGATGTCACTTTCCTTGAGTTCAAAATCAATGTCTTCGGCTTCGGGCATCACCACCACCGTAGCTGCCGAGGTATGCACCCGGCCCTGGGTCTCGGTTTCGGGTACGCGTTGCACCCGGTGCACCCCCGACTCGTACTTCATCATACCGTACACATCTTCACCTGATATTGTGGCAGTTATCTCTTTGTAACCGCCCATGGTTCCTTCGGTAAAGTCGGCAACATCCATTTTCCATCCCTGGTTTTCGGCAAAACGCTGGTACATGCGAAACAAGTCTCCGGCAAAAATAGCGGCTTCGTCGCCACCCGTGCCACCGCGGATTTCCAGGATAATGTTACGGCTGTCGTTGGGATCTTTCGGGATCAGAAGATTGCGGATGTGCTGTTCCATCGGCTCTTTGCGGGGCACCAGCTCATCCAGCTCCAGTTTGGCCATTTCGCGGAACTCCTCGTCTTTTTCTGTTTCCAGCACTTGCTTGGCACTTTCGATGTTGGCCAGTAATGTCTGGTACGCGTGGTATTCGTCAACAATCTTTTGGAGGTCTTTGTATTCCTTGCTGAGCCTGGAAAACCGGCTTCTGTCGGCAACAATGGATGGGTCGGTAAGCTGCTGCCCCACTTCGTTGAAGCGGTGCTCAATGGCTTCTAACTTATCTAACATAAACGATCATTTCTGTGATAAAATCGGGAACAAAGGAAAATAGATCACAAAACTAATCAATAAACTTCACTTTATGAGGCGCCCTTCCTATGCTTATTTGTCAAAACTTACGTGCAGGCTCGCGCAAAGCGGTTACGTTTCCGTTTGGTTACCAATCTGGTCATAGGCAAAATAGTATACAAAAAAGTGCAAAAACCTACCCTACACAGTACCAGACGGTTTCTACACTTTTCGCCAATATGAGAAGCCGTATCTTTGTCCACACAAGAATCCTAAAATAAACTTTTTGTATCAAGCTATGAAAAAACTTTTTCTCGTCTTCATGTTGTTCGTTTTTGCTAACCGGGTATGGGCTCAGGAAGCAGACTATCGTATCCATGCAGTGTTCCTATATAACTTTACAAAGTACGTGCAATGGCCAAATTCCAGCCAGTCGGGTGACTTTGTAATAGGAGTAGTGGGAAATTCACCAATCTATGATGAGTTGATGAAAATCACTGACGGAAAGATGGCCGGTTCGCAGAAAATTGTGGTGACTCGCTTCAAATCAGCCGAGGCCATTACCAATTGCCAAATGCTGTTTGTTTCTTCGCATGTAAATTTTGAGAATGTACAGGCGAAGATGGCCGGTAAACCTGTATTGCTGATTACTGAAAAAGCCGGATTGGCCCAAAAAGGCAGCAATATTAACTTTGTGATCAAAGAAAACAAGTGGCGGTTTGAACTGAACGAAAACGCCACCCGCAATGCCGGCCTGAAGATTTCGGCCGAATTGGCAAAACTGGCCATCACTGTATAAGCATGCAGGTGGTATAGATTTGCAACGCCATACACAACAATTGCATTCAAGAAAAAACCCTTGTCTCAAACGGCAAGGGTTTTTGATTTTGAAAGCCTACTAATTGAAAACGCCGGACAACCGGCTTTTTTTATTCGTTTGACTGAACGGTATTCACCAAAGTTCCGATTTCATCAATGCTAATGCGGATGGTATCGCCGCCCCGCAGTGTAAAATCGTTGGGCGGAATGATGCCCGTACCCGTCATCAGGTAACAGCCTTGCGGAAACGAGCATTCGCGGAACAGGTACTCGACCAGCTCGGTATGCTTGCGTTTCATTTGATCAATGCCGATTTGTCCCTGAAATACAGTTTGCTTGTCGCGTACAATCTCCAGTTTGATCTGTGTACCAGGCGCAATGGGTGATGCCGGTACATACAGGCAAGGGCCCAAGGCGGCACAGCCATCGTACATTTTGGCCTGTGGCAGATACAGTGGGTTTTCGCCTTCAATGCTGCGCGAGCTCATGTCGTTGCCAATCGTATAGCCCACAATATTGCCATTCGCAGACACAAACAACGTCAGTTCCGGTTCGGGTACATCCCAGGTCGAGTCGCGCCGGATGCGGACATAGCCATTGGTGCCCGTCACCCGGGGAGCAGTGGACTTGAAGAAAATCTCGGGACGGTCGGCGGCATATACTTTGTCGTAAAAGGTTCCCCCGCCGGCATCCTTCGATTCTTCCATCCGGGCCACCTTGCTTCGAATGTACGTAACACCCGCGGCCCACACTTCCTGGGTTCCTATGGGCGGTAGCAGGGTGTATTGTTCCAGCATGGCCGGTATGCCAACCGGATACTTGTTACGAATGGTCATCTGCAAAAAATTGTACAGTTCGTCGCGGTTTACCAGTGTGTCCCAGTCATGGTAAGGAGAATCGTACACAATCCCCTCCGATTCAATAAAGATGGCGGCAGTAGTGCGGTAAATTTTCATACAGGCATTGAGGTGATTTTGGTTCAGCGAAAGATAGTATGTAGAAAGCTATTGAAATAAAAACGGTCGTACAAAATTCGGCAAAAGCAGAAAATCATGTGATAGCCTGTTTTTGCACTCAATTTGCTATTTTTAACCATACATCGGTTTTTTTGCTAGGTGCGTGCAAATGTTTGCCAAGATTGTACAACCCTTACAAAAAAAGCGGCATCAGAGCCGCTTTTCTACTGTTGCAGATGAGATGGGTTACAGATCAGGTTTTTTGCTTTTTCTTTTTGGCTGCCGGAAACAGGATGTTGTTCAAAATCAGACGGTAACCTGCTGAATTCGGGTGCAGACTCAGATCGGTAGGCTCCTCTCCTACCTGGTGCTGGTAGTCTTCCGGATCATGGCCGCCGTAAAATGTCCAGGTTCCTTTGCCAAAAATGCCATGCACGTACTTGGCTTCCCCTATGGCTTTGCTTTCGCCCATCAGCACTACTTCCGGCTTGATTAGGCTTTTCTTGAAACCCGTCGTCTGGCCCAGGAATCCTTTCACCACGCTCAGGTGGTTCTGGGTGAGCATGGTAGGCACCGGGTCCCATTTGGCTGAAAACTGAAAAAGAGTAAAATAATCATTGTTTTCACTCACCGGCCGTTCGTAAATCTGATTGTCGATGTTTGAATATTCGTAATCAAACGGATCGCGGTTAAGGGTAAAATTGCGGAAGGCGAATGTTTTGCTGTAATCCAGCTTTTGCTGCGCATTGGGGTCGGCCGGGTCGCCATCGTAGATACTTTCGCAAATGTCGACGCCATCGGCAGCCAGAGCAATGTCGTAGGTATCGGCAGCCGAACACATGGCAAACAAAAACCCGCCACCCGCGCAGAAATCGCGGATTTTTCTCACAACGGCCAGTTTCAGTTGCGACACCTTGGCAAAACCGTATTTTTTGGCACAGGTTTCAAACTCACGTTGCTGGGCTTTGTACCACGGCGTGTGTCCGTGGGTACGGTAAAACTTGCCGTATTGCCCCGTAAAATCCTCGTGATGCAGGTGTATCCAATCGTATTTGGGGAGCAACCCATCCATTACCTCGTCATCAAAGATGATATCGTACGGAATTTCCGCATACGAAAGCACCAGGGTCACGGCATCATCCCAGGGCTGCTTCGATTTGGGCGAGTACACGGCCACTTTGGGTGGCTTTTCCAGCTTCATCACATCCATGTTTACATCCGGCGCGCTGATTTCGGAAGTGATCTGGTTGGCTTGTGCGTCAGAAATGACCTGGTAGCTCACGCCACGCACGCGCAATTCGCTTTCGAAGCTGGGCTGGTAGCTGAACATAAAACTACCGCCCTTGTAATTGAGCAACCAGTCCACTTCGGTACTTTTGGTAAGCACCCAGTAGGCAATGCCATACGCTTTCAGGTGGTTGGACTGGCTTTCGTCCATTGGGATCAGGATGGAAGAAGCCCATCCGGTAGCGAGACTGCAAAACCCCAGCAGGGAAAGCAGTAACCGACGTAACATCGTTCGTTGCATGGTTGAAAAATGATATAAATGACAAAGCCAAAACCTCTGACTACATGTGAGATAACGCTGAAACCAGAATTTTAGTTAGTTACACATACCAAAAAAATGGAAAATGTGGATGTTCAGGTGTACGGATAAGGGAGAGTGGTTTTGGAGTTGGAAAAGATACTATTTTTTTGTGTATATGCAAACAGACGCGGGTTAATTTACTTTTTTTGCCGGATTGGTTTTTTTGCCGCCGGTTGCCTGCCATCCCAGCGGCTCGATGTTGAAATACAGCTCTTTCTGGTTGAGGTCGTTGGGTTGCTGCAACGTGATCTTATCCACGCCGGCAGTCAGTTGCCGGTCTTTGGTATATAAGCCCAGTGTTTCCATGTACACTTGCTCGTCGCCGATGGACGTTACCACAACTGCGGTTTGGGGTGTTTTGCCATCACCGCTTTTTTGCAGCACTTCAAACAGCCGTTCGAATTTATACAGCCATTGGCGGGACTCGGCACGCTTGCCCAGATTATCGTACGCAAAGTGCATGCCGAAGACATAATTCATGTTGAAAGGTGATTTTTTCAAGCCTTCTCTTCCTACTTCCAGGGCTTTGGTGTAATTTTTGGCTTCGATCAGCTGCTTGAATTCTTTCTGGCGGAGATCTTTTTCATAAGGCTCGTAGGTAGGTTGCCGCGTGAATCCGTAATACAGATGTTTGTATTGTTCGGGGGTAAGTGTAGTGTCATTTCTCTCGTAGCGGGCCAGCAATATCGGATAAAAATATGCCGAAGAGGATTGTGAGACATTTTTGTAAATGTCTGTAAAATTGACATTGGAAATCTGCTGCGAATACCCAGGCGAAATGGCTACCAAACTTGCAAAAAGGCTGAACGTGATGATTTTCATAGGTTTAAAATAAAATGTCTACATAATACGGAATGTTTCCGGTCAGGGTTTGCTGGCAAATGCAGGGATACACTTTTCTGCTGGGTTTATGGTGTTGCAAAATAGTATCTTTCCAAAGCCAAAAACCCGGTGCCTGTAATCCAGAGGTACCTGTTCCGGTCAGACCATTCATCCACCAATCCGAATTTTGAAAAAGGCTATTTTCCGTCTGCCATAATTCTCGACCAAGCTATCGGATTTTTTAGTAAATAGGAAATCATTGGGCTGGGCTTTTGCGCTGCAATCAATTAATTTCAACTTCGAACCAAGAACCTAATCTATACAAAAGTGAATGTAACCGAAAATATCAAAGAAGGACTGCGGTCGATTCAGGGGAACCTGTTGCGTACCGTGCTGACTGCCCTGATTATCACCATCGGCATTACGGCATTGGTAGGAATCCTGACGGCCATTGAAGGCATCCGGGCCAAGGTAGACAGCAGTTTCTCATCCTTGGGAGCCAATTCGTTTACCATTGAGGGCACCCGGCAGTGGCGTCGCATGAATGCCGGCCGGAACGAAAAGATATACCCTCCGCTGAAATACCACGAAGCCCGGAAATTCTTGTCGGAATATACCTTTTCGCCTACTGTTACGGTCAACACCATGGTTTCGGGTGCGGTGGAAGCCAAATATCTTTCCAAGAAAACCAATCCCAACTCGCGTCTGATGGGTGGAAACAATCAGTTTATGGCGATCAAAGGATACAAGCTGGCGGTTGGGCGTGAATTTTCGAACTCAGAAATGCAGAATGCGGTTCCGGTTGCCATCATCGGGAACGACATCCGCCAGACATTATTCGACAAGGCCGATCCCCTGGGCAAGGAAGTAGTGGTGCGCGGCTTGCGGTTCAAGGTGATCGGTGTGCTGGAAAAAGCAGGCGGCATGTTTGGCGGCGGCGGTGCCGACCGCAACATTCTGGTACCGTTGGAAACCGCCCGTAAAGTACCGACCAGCTTTGACCTGACGTACGACATTACCGTTTCGGTGCCGAATGTGAAAGACCTGGACGATGCCATTGGGGAGGCTACCGGCCTGATGCGTGCCATCCGCCACGACCGTCCCGGTGAGACGGACTCCTTTGAAGTTGAAAGCAGCGGTTCGCTGCGCGAAGAACTGGATAGCATTACGGGTGTATTGAAAATAGGTGGCGGGGTCATTGGCTTTGTTACCTTGCTGGGTGCGGCCATCTGTCTGATGAACATCATGATGGTATCGGTAACCGAACGTACACGCGAAATAGGGATACGCAAAGCATTGGGTGCAACGCCAAAAAAGATCAGGTTTCAGTTTTTGATCGAAGCCATTGTGATTTGCCTGTTGGGCGGCGTGGCTGGGGTCGCGCTGGGTATTATGGTAGGCAACCTGATGTCTAGCCTGCTGGGTGCCGACAACTTTGTGGCGCCGTGGTTCTGGATGATGATGGGTTTGATTCTTTGCGTACTGGTTGGTTTGATTTCCGGTTATTACCCGGCTTACCGTGCCTCCAAGCTTGATCCGATTGAGTCACTGCGGTACGAATAAGACCCCAAGGGGAATGCGGAATCAGGAGTTCGGCTTGCGGAATAAAAATACATTTATAAACCAGAAACCCTGCTGAATTTAATTCAGCAGGGTTTCTGGTTTATAAAAGATACTATTCTGAAAAAGTCCCCTCCACGGGAGGGGATTTAGAGGAGGCCGCCTACAGATACTGCTCAATGTCACCGATTCCTTCGCGAATGATTTCCACTTCGTCGCGGGTGCAGTCCACTACCGTCGAGGCTACGTTATTTCCGTAGCCACCGTCAATCACAATGTCCACCAGGTGCTTGTATTTTTCGTAAATCAGTTCCGGATCGGTCGAGTATTCAATGATTTCATCGTCATCTTTGACCGAAGTCGTAATGATCGGATGATCCAATTCCTTGACAATCAGCCGCGGAATGGCGTGGTTGGGTACGCGGATACCGACTGTCTTCTTGTTGGAATGCAAAATGCGCGGCACATCATTGCTGGCTTTCAGAATAAATGTAAACGGCCCCGGCAACGCTTTTTTCATCAGTTTAAACGTTGGGGTGTCTACATTGGCATATTCGGAAATATGACTCAGGTCATAACAAATGAACGAAAGATTGATTTTTTGCGGCTTGATGCCTTTGATCTGGCACACCTTCTCAACGGCACGCTGGTTGTGAATGTCGCAACCCAATCCGTACACGGTATCCGTCGGATAAATTACCAATCCGCCATTGCGGAGGCAATCCACCACCTCCAGTATCTTGCGCAATTCCGGCGTTTCGGGATGTATTTTTATCAATTGTGCGGCCATAAGCTGACGAAGTTAAAAGTGGCAAGGAACGCTATGGGTTAAAATATAGTACCATCCGAAAATCGGAAACCGGCCCGGTTTTCCTGTCAGAACAGTATCGAAAGAACCGCAGACCAAAATAAAATAATATCCCGTCAAGGGCAAAACCTGTCGGGTCGTTTTTGGTGGCTGAACGAAAAACAATACTTTTGTTGTTAAATCGACGTTACACGCTAACGTATTGTTTACTTGTTAACTCCCAAATCACTGCCGTATGGCGCAACCAAAAAACTGGAAAATCGGTCTTTTCCTCACCTTAGCCATCATTGTCATTACATTCACGTTTTACTTCTACCAGATCACGCAAACGGCTAATTTACAGGTAGACAAAGAAGATACGTATTTATACATTCCCTCCGGTGTGGGCTATGCCACGGTGATGGATTCGCTGAAAAAGAACCGGATCATTGAAGACGAGCTGTCGTTCAGCTTCCTGGCCAAGCTGATGAAATACCAGGAACGCGTCAAAGCGGGTCGTTACCGGATCAAACGAAACATGGGCAACCTGGCCGCCATCCGAATGCTACGCGCAGGGCAGCAGGATCCGGTCAGGGTAACATTTACCAATGTGCGGCTGAAAGAACAATTGCCCGGAAAGATATGCAAAAATCTCGAAGCAGACTCCACGGCGTTTGCTGCAATGATCAACGACCCTGAATTTGTGAAAAAGTGGGGTTTTGATACGGTTTCGATCACAACCATGTTTTTGCCCAATACGTACGAATTTTACTGGAACACTTCGGCCGAGCAGGTGCTGGAGCGTTTTCACAAGGAATACAAGAAATTCTGGAACGATACCCGGCTGAAAAAAGCCCAAGCTATCGGGTTCACACCGGCGCAGGTTTCCACGCTTGCTTCCATCATCGAAGCCGAGACCAATCAGAACGACGAAAAACGCCGGATGGCAGGCACATACATCAACCGCCTCACGGCTGAGGAAACCAACCGGAAACTGCAAGCCGACCCGACCTTGAAATTTGCCTTACGCGATTTCGGTATCAAGCGGATTCTGAATGTGCACAAGGAAGTGGAATCGCCCTACAATACCTACAAATACCCCGGTTTGCCGCCCGGCCCGATCAATTTGCCTTCGATTACTTCCATTGATGCCGTCCTGAATTATGAGAAGAATAACTATCTGTATTTCTGTGCCAAGGAAGATTTTTCGGGTCATCATAATTTTGCTGTTACGTATGCCGACCATCTGGCCAATGCGCGGCTTTACCAAGCTGCATTGGACAAGCGGAACATTATGAAATAAATATGGTTTAGAATTAAAGAACAAACACAAACAGTCACCCATGCGACACGGGGTGGCTGTTTGTGTTTTGTCATTACTGTAAGCAAGAATTCATGCACACGGTCATTACTCAGGATCAGTTACTTGACAAAGCCGAGAAATTAATTTTTGCCAACGTTATGATTTCTCCTGTCAACGTCTAACTTTAGGTTTCAGGCAAGCATCCGGCTGGCAGCAACCACCGGGGTTTTGACTTACCAAAACCTAGTATTTTTTGCCAGAATGGTAGTATTGAAAACTCTTAAACGGTTCATCTATGGCTAAATCCAAAAAAACTGAAAAGAAAATTTTCGTATTAGATACTTCTGTCATTTTGTATGACCACAATGCCGTTAAGAATTTTCAGGAACACGACGTGGCTATTCCAATCACGGTGCTGGAGGAACTAGACAATTTCAAGAAAGGCAACGACACCAAAAACTTTGAAGCCCGCGAGTTTATCCGCTTTATTGACAAGATTTCGGGTGAAAACAAACTTCAGGACTGGATTCCACTGGAAGGAACCGCCAAAGGAAAGTTTAAGGTTCAGATGAATACGCGCAGCGAGTTGGACGCCGAAGTTGTGTTTGATGAGAGGAAAGCTGACCACCGGATTTTGAATGCCGCTCTTGCCTTGCAGGAAGAATACCCCGACAGCAAGATCATCATGGTGACCAAGGACATCAACCTGCGCCTGAAAGCCAAAGCGTTGAATTTGCCCGCCGAGGACTACGAAACCGGAAAGATCAAGAATGTTGACAGCCTTTACACCGGCAAGACGGTGTTGAGCGATATTCCGTCGGAAGTGATTACCAAGCTGCACGAAGAAGGCGTTTGCGACCTTGCTGATGTGATCAAGAAAGGAAAGCCACGTAAGAATCACTTTTACATTCTCAAAAGCGAACGCAATTCAGTACTGGCCTGCTACAATCCGCTGGAAGATACCATTGAAAAAGTGGAAAAACGCGAAGTCTACGGCATCCGGCCGCGCAACGCCGAGCAGACCTTTGCGATTGATGCCATTCTGAACCGGGACATTAAACTACTCACCATTCAGGGAGTAGCCGGAACAGGCAAAACCCTGCTTGCCTTGGCCAGTGCCCTGGAAATGCGCAAACATTACCGGCAGATTTTCCTGGCCCGTCCCATTGTGCCGTTGAGCAACAAAGACATCGGCTATTTGCCCGGCGACGTCAAATCGAAACTGAACCCGTATATGGAGCCGCTTTGGGACAACCTGAAGTTTATCCAAAGCCAGTTTGAGGAAGGCGACCGCTACTGGAATCAGATCCAGGAAATGCTGATGAAGGAAACGTTGCAGATCATGCCGCTGGCCTACATCCGGGGCCGCAGCCTTTCCAATGTGATCTTTATTGTCGACGAAGCCCAGAACCTGACGCCGCATGAGGTGAAAACCATCATTACCCGTGCCGGTGAAAATACCAAGATTGTCTTTACAGGGGATGTGTATCAGATTGATACGCCCTATCTGGATACGCAAAGCAACGGCCTGAGCTACCTGATTGACCGCGTGAAAGACCACAAGCTGTATGCCCACATCACGTTGGAACGCGGCGAACGGTCGGAGCTGGCCAATCTGGCAAACGAGCTGTTGTAAGAATGTCGTTCACAATAACGGCGCGAGAAAATAGTATCTTTCAGAGACACAAAACCCTGCCAGTTAACACAGCAGGGTTTTTGTATTGCTTCTCTTCCCGAAAGCATTCGGATCAGGAACGGATTTTACATCTCTGACAATTTTTTCAATTCCATGTCTTTGGCGACACTTTTCAGAAACTCCGTATCCGGCTGATTGTTGCCTTCTACTTCAATCCAGAACCGATAGCCGGTACCCACCACAATGCTGGCATTTTTAGACTTTTTCTTGTACGTTTCTATGGCAGTGGTTTTGGGTACACCAATATTGAATTTACCCATTTTTTCATCGTCATTTTCAATGGCAAACATGCCTGCCAATGAGAAAAGGCTTTGCCATACGGCCTGGGCCTGGTTATAATCGGCAATTTTTACGCTGATGACATCGTCCCCCCTCTTGTAACGCTGACCGGCACTGGAAAACGACATGCCCATCTGGGTCACGCTTTCGCCGGTAGGGTCACCGTCTTTCTCATAGCCCGAAATGCTGGCCGGCAGGTATTGCTGCAGTTCTTTGTACGAGATGGCCAGGGTATCGCCGCGTTTCCTGCGTTCCTCAATTACCTGGGTAGCTTCGTCCTGTTTGGCTTTCATGTTTTCGGCAATGTCATCGGCATTGGCCAGAATCGAAAGCGGATTGTTGGCGTCTACCGTTTCGGTATCGGATTCTTCTTTCTTTCCTCCACAGTTCAGCAGTAACAACACACTGCTCAAGTAAATAACGGGCACTATTCGGTTGATTGTCATGGCACAGAGGTAGTATATGATTAAAGTTGTTGGTTCAAAAGGAGGTTTTGGCTTTCTCAGAGATACTATTTTTCACTTTTCTCCAAATTCGGACATATTGCAAAACTTTAGCTAAGTTTGATGCGTCTATAACATTAGTCTGCAAGAATAACAGATGTAAACAGTCCACACCATGCGGTTAGTCCGGCATCCGGTTTTGTGCAATTATTACCTGACCTACCGTTGCAATGCATCGTGTAGCTTTTGTGATATTTGGGAACGTCCCTCGCCGTATGCCACGCTGGAAAACATTGAAAGTAATCTGCTGGGACTGAAGCAACTGGGTGTTAAAGTGATTGATTTTACGGGCGGCGAACCGCTGCTGCACCGGCAACTACCGGACATTTTGCGAATGGCCAAGTCGATGGGGTTTATTACCACCGTTACCACCAACGGCTTGCTGTATCCCAAGCAGGCTGCACAGCTTCAGGGCCTGATCGACATGCTGCATTTTTCGCTCGATTCGCCGGACAAAGCCGAGCACGATGCCTCGCGTGGCGTCGCTTGCTTCGATTTTGTGATGGAGTCGATTCAAATTGCCCGTCAGTTGGGCGAAAAACCGGATATTCTCTTTACAGTATTTGAACACAATAGTCACCAGATCGATGTACTTTGGCAAAACATCTGTCTGCCCAACGACCTGCTGCTGATCCTGAATCCGGTGTTTGAATACAATGAGGTGGCTACCGGTCAGCCATTGTCCGAATCGACGCTGAAAGCCCTGACCGATTGGGGCAAGCAGAAGAATGTATACATCAACGATGCATTCATTCAACTCCGTCGTGATGGCGGCAATCATGTGGATAGGCCTGTCTGCCGTGCTGGAAGCACTACGCTGGTAATTTCGCCCGAAAATAAGTTGGTACTTCCGTGCTATCATCTGGGAATCGAAGCCCTGCCTATTGAGAACAACCTGTACGAGTTGTACCGCTCAGAGAAAGTGCAGAAACTGGTGGCGTTGGAAGGACGACTACCTGCCTGTGAAGGTTGTACCATTAATTGCTACATGCAGCCATCGTTTGCCGTTGAATTGAGCAAGTATTGGTGGAAGGCCCTCCCCAGTACGTTAAAGTACAACCGTATCAAAGGCACCTGGAAAGAGTTGATCCGGTTTTAAACCGCTTGGATAGGTATATAAATTTCCCGCTCCAGTTTGGCATATTCGGTCAGGGCTGGATTTTTGGCAAATGTTTCAAAGCCAAATAGTTCGGCAATAGAATAACCACTTTCGGGAAGCCATTGGTCGTGAAATACCCGCAACGCCTGAAACATATCCACTATGGTTCCTTTTACTTTGAAGGTTGCGTATTTTCCGCCTTTGATGGCAAGCTTTTCGGTATTTTTAGGCAGCTTTTGTTCGGGAGCCACGGTAAGGCAACTGCTGTAACGATCTTGCGTGGGATAGAGAATTCCCAGGACTTTTGAGTCAGGAGCAAGTAGTTCATGCGCGTCGGCAAAGCGGAGAATATCTTTGAATGCTTGTTGGATTTGTGACAGGTCTTTCAGAGTAGTGTGCTGAAAAATAACCGTCATCAGTGCAATTTTGCGAACCTCTACCTGTAATACCCGTTTCTGATCGCCTTGAGTATACACGATCTTTTTATCATGAATCATTCCCTTCAGATGAAACGAGTCGTTGCGGATGACTAACTGATTCTGGTGTGAATTTTCGCGCATCTGCTCGGCTGATATACCAAAGTAGCTCTTAAATGACCTTGCAAACACCGATGGCGACGAAAACCCGCAGTCATACGCCACTTCGGCAATCGATTTTTGCTGAAAAACAATAAGGTAGTGAGCCGCAGTCTCCAGCCGTAGCCGGGTGATGTACTGCTTGGGCGACAGTCCCATGGCTTGCTTGAAAAGTCGTTGCAAATGAAACGGCGAATAACTGGCTTCCCGCGCCAACGCTTCCAGCGACAAATCACCATTCAGGTTTTTGAGAATGTAATTAACCACGGCGTCTAGCCTGACTTTGTATTCTTTAGGAATCTCTCTGGGAACCATCGAATGTGTAAAATAGTATCCTTTCTAAGAGCAAAACCACATAAAAACCAAGGTTATGCATTTTACCACTAACCTGTTCGTCCTGGTTTTGTCTTCCCGCAGGGATCTTCGATCAACTACAGCGGTATATCCGATGGAAAAAGCCGTACGTTTGCGCGAAGTTCCCTGCGGGAAGACATTTATGATTAGAGTCAAGTACAATTCTTTAGTTTCAATAATGACATTACAAGCGAATGTAGCCAAAAGCGATGAAAATAGTATCTCCAACAAACGAAAAACCTCCCTTATTCATATGCCAATGCTTCACGGGTGGAGATCCGGATTGCCGAACGAGCCGGAATCCGACTGGCCAGCCAGCCGAAAACCAGGGTTGTGACCAGTGTAATGCCAAACCCCAGCGGACTAAAGGCATATTCCAGCACCGAATTTTTTCCCAGCATCAAATCGCCAAAGAAAACCGCCGCTACCCGGCTCAACGGGTAGGCCAGAATTAATCCTAGTACAATGCTGACCACACTCACCAGCAGCCCTTCCAGCACAAACAGCCGGTAAATTTGGGAAGGAGTGGCGCCAATGGCCCGCATGATTCCGATTTCGCGGGTACGTTCCCAGATATTGATTCCCGTAGTCGAGGCCATGCCTACGGCGCTGACCACCAGAACCAGAAACGACAAGATCACCAGGGTGTAGAGAATAATGTTCAAGTGCGCGTAGATGATGTACACCCGTTCGGCTTGCGACATCACATAAGCAACGTCTAAATCAGATGACACAAGGGACTTTTCAATTTCCCGTTTCAGTGCCATCACTTCCGGAAACGCATTGTTTTTGGCTACGATCAACAGCGTGTTTATGGTATGATCAGGATTTGCCACAGCATCATATTGCTGAATATCCATGTAGACTTTGGCTTTGTCAAATTGTTGGGCAATGCCGACCAGTTTTGTATCAATCGGTACATTGCCAATGGTCAGGGACACCTTGTCTCCTATTTCGGGATGGTTATACAAAGCCCAAGCCTGCTGATTGACCACTATTTCCAGATCTGTATTTTTCTGTAGCCACCGGCCCTCAATCATCTTTAACCGTAGCAGCTGGGTTTGCTGGGGCAGGGCCACAATGCCCGCGCCTTTGTCGGTAGCAATTACTTTTGATTGTATTTCTCCCCGGCCACCGACCCAAAGCTCGGTTGCTTGTATATTAGGTAAGTTTTTGAAGGGTGCCAGGGCTTGCTGCCGCGAGACGGGTTTGTTCAGTACTACCTGAATGTCATAGTTCAGTTCTTCTTTCTGAGCTTGTAACAAATTCCACAACGATTGCCGCACATTGAAGCCGGTATCAAATATGGCAACGCCCAATGCCATGGTTAGTATAGTGACGATCAGGCGACGTTTGTTGCGCAACGTATTGCGAATGGCAAGCACCAGCGAATCGGGTAATTGCCAGCGGGAAAGAAAGCCGGTACCTGAAAAACTTACCTGTGGCGAAATGCCATAGTCGGTCAATGCTTCCCGCACCGAGGTTTGTGTTCCTTTCCATAAAGTCGTCAGGGATAGCAACACCGGTAGTAACAAGCTTGCTACAAATAAGTATCCACAAATCGGCCATGGAACAGACGTAGTCAGAATGTCAAAGTTAAGCTTGCCTGCCACAAACGCTGAAAAGGCTCGGCCCGAAAGGGATGACAGTGGAAGAGCTGCGAGGCCAGCGACAGCCCCGATGAATAATAACATACACAGGTAGATGCGAAAAACCTGTAACCGTGAGGCGCCGATGGCTTTCATAATACCGATCTGTCGGATCTGGCTGATCAGGATCGAACGCATCAATTGCGACACCAGTACGGCCCCCATCAAAAAAGCCAGCAATCCGATGGTGCCGATCAGAAACAGTAGCGTATTGAGCTGCCACTGGTGCGGATGCTCGTTAAACTTGGGAATATCCACGGAGCGAATCGGTATTCCTTGCTTTTGAAAATAGGTTTGCAGGTTGAGGGCCTTTTGCTGTACATCTTCGGTAGAGGATACGTTTTTGAATCGCACAAGCAGCCGGTTATGAACGGGCTTCTGCGTAAGCTGCTGGTAGGTTTGTGTATCCGTATAGGCGTAAATAAACGCATCCTGCGTAGCAGGCGCCTGCCCGGGGTCAAAGCAAATACCGCTGATCAGTACTCTGATTAGCTGATTTCCGATCCGGACATTGGCTATCGAATCGGTACCCAGATAAGATACGTTCCGGCCATCCCGTTCAATCCAGATGGTTCCTGGGGTTGGCTTGCGGGCTCCTGATTGGTAGAAAACTTTGCCTAGTTTGATCTTGTCAAAATCTTCCACGCTGTATAGCCATAACGGAATCCAGACGTTGGGCTTCACTTCAATGCGGTGCAATGAAAAATCACGAAATTCGGCTGTTTCTACACCAGGCATATTTCGTATCTGCTGAGGGGTGAGCTTGCCAAACTCATCGGAACGAAACACAGCCTGAGCTGGTAAGGTTTGCAAATAATTGGCTTGAAGGTCGTAGGTTAGAATAGTGTAGGAAATCACAACCGTTCCGACACCCCAAATACCCAGCAACAAGGCAAACACAACAGTAAGAGTCCGCTTTGGGCTGGACAGCAAATCCTGAAAGGATTTTTTAAGTTGGATTCTCATAAGGAGGTTGCCGGTTTGGGTTCCGAAACAATTTCGCCATCGGCCAATACAATTGTTCGGTCGTAGAGCGAGGCTGTTTCTTTCTCGTGTGTAACGACGACAACGGTTTTTCCGGCGTTGGACAATCCTCGAAAAATTTCACGAATCGAATCGGCGGTTTTGCTATCCAGGTTGCCCGTCGGCTCGTCTGCAACCACAATGGGTGGGTCGTTGGCCAGTGCCCGGGCAATGGCTACCCGCTGTTGTTGTCCACCCGAAAGAGCGGCGGGTAATTTGAATGCCTGCTCCGCAATGCCCACCTGCGCCAATAACCCTTGGGCTCGTGACCGCCGCTCTGATTTGGGAATCACATTGACAAACTCCATGGCTAGCAGCAGATTTTCCAGAACCGTAAGTGTGGGTATCAACTGAAAGAACTGAAATACAATACCGATGTTCTTGCCCCGCCACTGCGCCAGCCGACTTTCGGATAGTTTCGTAATGGCTTGGTTATTAAGCATAACCGTTCCTTGGGTGGGATAATCAATGCCGGTCAGTATGTTGAGCAAAGTCGATTTGCCACTGCCCGATTTACCCATGACTGCAATGTGTTCGCCTGCTTCTATGTGCAGGGACACGTTGCGAAGTGCGGTAAAAGACGTATCACTCGTTTTGAATGTTTTGGTTACTTCTTCCAGTAAGATCATTCGCTGTGTAAATTGGTTGTTCACAAACCTAGCGGGAAGTAAGCGCAAAGCATTTGCACTTCTTGCCAACTACTTTGCATTTCTTGCGATGATTCTTGCCTGGCAAACTGCCTGAAAACAAAAAACGGTAGGTTAGAGATAACCTACCGTTTGGCTTTATAAAGATTTAATTAATTATTGCTGTTGTAAATATCCTGATTGCTTGAAACACCAGGTGCGTAGGTATTGCGTGCAAACTGAAAGTCCGGATTTCCCGCTGGACCCACATATTGCGAATCACCGAAAGCCAGCATGGGCAGAAATATAACTCCTAACAGAACTAATCCGACTGTATAGCCTTCTTCTTTGCCAAAACTTTTGCTCAGCAGATTGGTCATCCAGATAGCAAAGACGATGTTGACAACTGGAATGAAAAACATCAACAGCCACCAGGCAGGCTTGCCTATGATTTCCAACATAACTATGGCACTGTAAATGGGCACAATAGCCGCCCAGCCCGGCTTTCCGGCTTTTTCAAAGATTTTCCACCAGGAAGCAATGACCAGAACTATAATGCCTAGGTAAAGTAATACAAAAATCATCACTGCTATGCCACCTATAGCAGAACCTGTTTCTTCCATAAATCAATAAAAATTAGAATTGCCTACTCGGTTAAAAGCGGGTTTTCGGCGTCGCCCATGCGTAGGAGTAAAGCTATTCTAAGCAGGAGACATTGTTTGGTAAGTACACGTGATTCACTTACATGGGTGAGTTTTTAGGAAATTTTGGCATTTCCGTAACTTTCAATTACCTCAATCTTACCAACGATATTCCGGTTAAATTCCTCCAGTTCTTCGGCAGGTACCCACAGTTCGTCGTAGCCTTTGCCACCGACATTCTGTATCTCAAACTTTTTCAGATAGTCACTTTTAACATCAAATCGCGTGACATAACCGTTGCCATACGCGGGCACATTCCAGTCAACCGTAATCTGGCGGGCATATTCGACATTTGTAACCGGGTAAAAAATAGGCTGTTCGGGCAGTCGCGGCGGAAACTTTGTCCAACCAGACTGCTCAATCAGATCCAGTTCTTTCTGCGCCACCGGGCGGTATAGGGTTGTTACAGGTTCCTGCATAAAAATAGTATCTGTGGAAAGTACAAAACCTCACCCTAAATCCCTCTCCAGTAGAGAGGGACCTTTCGATTTGACTCTCCTCTGTCTTCAGCAGAGATTGGGAGTGATTTTATTTTCTTATCTACAACTCAATCAAAATCTGGTTGCGGAGGATGTCTTCCATGGTTTCGCGCTGGCGAATCAGGCGGGCTTCGCCTTTGTATACCAACACCTCAGCCGGGCGGAAACGGGCGTTGTACTGGCTGCTCATCGTGAAGCCGTAGGCACCGGCATTGAGCAGCGCCAGTACATCATTGGCGCGTACTTCGTTGAGTTGGCGGTCAGAGCCTAACGTATCTGTTTCACAGATAAATCCAACCACATCATAGGTTTTCAGTTCCCCGGTCGGGTTGGATACGTTTACAATTTCATGGTAGGCATCGTACATCATCGGGCGAATCAGGTGGTTGAGGCCTGAATTTACCTGAGCAAACGTAATGGCAGGTGTCTGCTTTACCTGGTTTACTTTCACAAATAGTACACCGCATTCACTGACCAGGTATTTGCCAGGTTCGAACCACATCTCCAATTGACGGCCATACTCTTTGCAAAAATCCTGAAAAGCAGCAGATAGTCTGTCGCCCAGTTCGGGCATGTTGGTAGTTTTGTCGCCTTTTTTATACGCCACCTTAAAGCCACCTCCAAAGTCAATGAACTGTAGATCACGGAAATCCTTAGCAACGGTAAAAAGCACATTGGCTCCCTGAATAAACGCCTCCGGATCAAGAATGTCTGAACCGGTATGGATATGCAACCCATTAATTACAATAGCATATTTCTGAACCAGTGCCTGTACATCCAATAGCTGAACCAACGGAATACCAAACTTGGAGTGTTCATGACCCACCTGAATTTTCGCATTGCCACCCGCCCGGATATTGGGTTTCAAGCGGATGCAGCAGGGAACTGAGTTGCCAAAAGTTTTGCCAAATTGCTCCAGGGTAGGCAGATTGTCGACATTGATGCTGACGCCCAAGGCAACCGCCTCCTCTATTTCGGAAAAATCGACACCATTGGACGTAAACGTAATATCCTTGGGTTGGAATCCCGCCATCAATGCTTGTCGGGCTTCGGCTACCGATACCGCATCAATGCCGATTCCTTGGGTTTGCATCAGCTTCAGAACGGAAATATTGGTCAGCGCCTTACAGGCAAATTTAATGCGCAACGGAACGGTGCTGAACGCGCTTTTAAGATTATTGATCTGACGAACAATGACATCCCCATCGTATACGTAGAGAGGAGTGCCAAATTGCGTACAAATATCGGTTACATTAAGGCCTTGGATCTGATACTGTTGGTCGACAAGCTGCATGAGTTGTTGGAAACAAAGGATAGGTTACGATTAAGCTGTCAAAAATAGCATCAGGCAACTGGCTTGACAAATCTTTTTTGCAATTGCTGAAAAATAGGGGCCTCCCCCAGCCCTCCCGTGGAGGGGAGCTTTTTGAATTTCGGAATTGGGAATTCGGATTTGAAAATACTATCTTTTTAAAACGAAAAACCCTGCCATAGATGGCAGGGTTGCTATTTTACTCCCCTCTCTACGGGAGAGGGGTCGGGGGTGAGGCTTCCCCTCTACGGGAGAGACTGGTGGAGGCCTCCTACTCCTCCACCCGTATAGTGGCCTGGTTGCTGATGATTCGCCCAAAGAACAAGGCATTCATAAACAACTTATTGGTGCCAAACCAGAAGGCCCGAAAATTCGGATTATCGGCTAAGAGAATAACTTTGCCGCTGCCCAGTTGATTGACTACAATGGAGGCCGAGTTGGCCAGTTGTTTCAGGTTTGGTTTGGAAACGTATCCACTCAGCAGCGGATTGGCGGTATATTGGCCGGGCGTGGCATACGGATTCTTGGGCCGTTCGATAAAGATGGTATTGTCTTTGAATACCGGAATCTGCTCTTCTTTGTAGCCGTACGCCAGCGGATGCGTGCGGTCCAGACGCATTTGAAAAATGCTGCCGACAATATCCTGTGCCCTTGTGTATTCTTCCACAAATACATACGGTTTGCTGCCTGCTGTATCCGCAGGTGCTTTTTTGAATTTTGCAGAAGCCAAACCATTGTTTGCTGCCCACGCAATGGCATCAGTCATGACTACCAGTGTGCCTCCATCCTGTACCCAGCGCTTCAAGGTGCTTGCGTTCAAATTGTTATAGTTGCCACCTGACAAAACGATAGTATTGTATTTCCAGAAATCGACCCGATTGATGTAATTCAGATCGACCAAGGTTGGAGGCATATTAAACCGCTGGTCGAGCAGATGCCAGACTTCACCGGCATCGTTGGCGGCTACCCCTGTACCCACAGGCATCATGATCTTGGGCAAGGCAACAGGAACAAAGTTACTGCTTCCAAAATCAATTCCGGTGGGCGTTAAGCCTGTGGCTATGCTGGTGATTTCCAGTCCGTCGCGTTTGGCGGCCTGTTGCATATCCGCCAGAATTTCTTCTTTCGCTTTGGACTGCAATCCTACCGGAATCAGAATGGTGCCAAAATCAAATGACAAGGTTTTGCCTTGCACAACTGATGTAAACGGTTTGGTTGCTACCCGTACCTGATAACCTTTTTTGAGCAATTCGTTGACAGCTCGTGGCGCGTAGTAATTGTCCCAGGCAAACACATAGCCATACGTATTGGCATCGCCGCTTACCTTGCCTTCCGGAAAAGCAACTTCGGTAAGTTTTTCGCCTGTGCTAACAGTCGTTTTGGTTTCGGCGTAAGGCATATTAAAGGCCAGTGGCAGTGAAAATGCCGAAATATCATAAAACAAGCTGTCATCAAAAGTAGTCCGTTTTTCAAACATCGCCTTCACCAGACGATACTGTGGCTGATTGCCCGGAATGTAATAAGACGTTTCCGAAGCGAAGGTTTTCCCATCGGCAGAGATACTATTTTTGACCGGAAACACGGCTACTTTCTGTTGCAGCAGAATTTTGAGCATTTCGTAATTGCGGGCTTTGTCATGCGGACTGCCAAACACATAACCGGGAGCTGCTTTGCTTTCGTTGGCAACGCTTTTGTAAAAATCGCGCTGGTAGTTGAGCAGGTCCACCCGCAACGCCCGGGCTGCTGCCAGGGTTGAGAGCATAGTGGTAAACTGGTTTCGAATGGTAAAGGCAAAGGTAAGCACGCCATTGGCGGTTTGCTGGGCATGGCCGCGCGAACTGGCCTGCTCAAACAAAATGCCCACACAACCTTGCACATCCGGATAGGTAGATCCTTTGCCGTAATAAAAATCGTCGTAGTTCTCTTCCGTAAAGTACATTGAGCCGATTTTATCCAGCGCAGCCGCGTGAAAATTTCCGATTTTTTTCGTTAGCTCCTGGTTGATTTTCGGTGTCAGCGGATGAACCCGGCTCTGCACGCCTGGCTGAAAGAAAAACGAACTGTTGCTGCCCATCTCGTGGTGGTCGGTCAGAATATTGGGTTTCCACTCTTGAAATTTGGCCGCACGGCCCTTGCTTTCTGGGTGCTGCACATACAACCAGTCACGGTTAAGGTCGAATCCATAATGGTTGAAACGACCTCCCGGCCAGGTTTCACTAAATTCTCGGCTGTCCGGATCAGTTACCAGTGTCTTGCTTTTGTTGGTATTGGCCCAGTGGGCAAAACGCTGCAAGCCATCCGGATTAAACGCCGGATCTACGAGAATCACCGTTTCGTTGAGCAGGGAGTCGATGGATGGCCCCTGCGCGGCTGCCAGGTAATATGTCAGCAGCAACATGGCATTGGCACCGCTGGGTTCGTTGCCGTGGACACTGGCCCCCACCCAAACAACAGCCGGCATTTTAGATACGTCCAGCGAACCGGATTGTGAGGCATCAGAAAGTTTCAAATGCTCGGCCTTGATATTGTCCAGCTTGGCACGATTGGCTGCTCCGGTTACCGTCAACAGAATTGACGGACGGTCTTCGTACCCACGGGCATAAATCTCCAGCTTCATCCGGTCGGAGAGGCGGTCGATTTCCCGCACATAGCTGACCAGTTGGTCATGTGAAACGTGCCAATCGCCCACTTGCCAGCTAAAAAATGCTTCCGGGGTTGGAATCTGGGCATCGTAGGTGATATTTTGTGGAAGATAATAGGCCAGTAGACGTTTTTCCTGCGCCTGTGCCACGGTAATGAGAAAAGAACAAAAGAGAACGAGTAGGGTTTTCTTCATGGAGGTTGTTGATGGTTAAGTTTTGGCAAGGCGGAAGATACTATTTTCCCTACAAAAAACCAGAGGCCAGCGTGAGCAGGCCTCTGGTTTTGAAAATTTTGTTTTATTTATAAACTCGTTAAGGATCTCTACTTAAACTGTTGCTGAATTATTTTAGGGTAAGGCATCTTATCCAATTTAATTGTATCTAAAGCATACAGTAATATTATGATTGCAACAGCTAAAGATGAACTCTTCGTGGATTTATGAATAAAGTTTGAGACACCTTCAATGTAGAATGGAGAATCAAATAAGTGATTATTCCCTACACTTTTTCCAGGCAATAATATATTCTTCTGCCCAAGAACAATCAAATCAGGATGTGGAATAGTTGATGAAAAGTTAATGTTTTTTACAACATCAAAAACTTCGCTTGCATCTAATTGTCTTTCTGTTGGTTTGCTTTTTATAAATCTTGATATTATTGCACCAAAAATTGGATTGGTGAAAGGAGGCCAATTAGGCCTATGAGCACTAAATATATCATCTAAATTCGTATGTGAATCAATTGAGGTTAAAGAACGTTTTTCTCTATTTAGCCTTTTAACTCTACCCACTTGTTCACACGCTTTATACAAACTTTGTCCACTTTCTGTATCAACAAGCATTAATGTATGTTTAGCCTCTAAATAAGCATAAACTGCTTCTACAGGGATCTCCTGCTTTTTATCGAATTTGTTTTTATCCAATAATCTTAAAGTTGGAAATGTGTCCTTATCATAAATGATTATATCATCACCTGCAAAATCGTCCGATTCAGTTACAATAAAACCTCTGCATATCCCATATTTCATTGGTAGAACCGAAAATAATAATTCACAGATTGCAATTTCAAACTCTTCACCATAATCAAAATTATATCGTGTAGATATTTCGTTTAACTGATTATCTATCGCAGTAGCAATATTGTCTATAAGCTTACTGTAGGCCATAAAAAATTATGATAAAAAGTTATTATTAATGTACGACTTCAACAACTTCTCCACCACCGGCAATGTCTGTTGGATTCATATCTCTCATAACCGGCTCATTATTTTATGCTCTGATTCCTAAAGTATTTCTTAAAAAACCAATTACAAGTTCTTTTAACAGCAATCCTAAGGTGTACACAATAAAGAAACTAAATATATAGGGTTGCCAAAGTGTAATTTTCTCATTCCTCGGACTAACAGAATGCCACCATCGTTTTCCCTGCCATTGCATTCTGGCTCATTCAGGTAAAGGTAAAGTAGAAATACCCTGTTTCTGTTTTACTATCCCTCCTAAATCCTGTAGAACTGCTAATGTAACAAAGCCTAAATAATTATCTTTTATAACATGATCCCATTCGAGACGAATAGAATTATGCAATTCTCGTTTTGGTATAAATTTGACAGGCTTTGCTTCTTTATCGAATTGCTGTGAGAAGATATTCTTTCCTTCAATCTCAGTAAATTGTTTTAGATATTCCTGTTTTGATTCAAAAAGTAGTGTGACATCGAAAGGATAATAGGCGTTTTCATATCCCTTTGTTAAAATAGGAAGTTCTAAATAAATAGACGAAATGTTACCTTGTAAATTATGTTCTACAGAGTAATCTGCCACTAAACCAGTGTGCTGTTTAACCTTCGTGAGGATTGCATCTACTGTTGGAAATTCATCAAACGCTACCAAATATCTTGCAAAGCCTGCTCCCATAGTCAGAATATCATTTTGAGAACAACTTCTCCACCACAGGCAAGGCTTGTTGGGCCCACTGCTGATACATTTTGCCCGAAAAGTGCAAATCATCCGAAGCAATCAGGGAGACATCACCTTTGGCGGTGCGTGAAGACGGTGTAATGTCAACGTAAACCACCCCAGCTTTTTCGCATTCTTCTTTACAAACGGTATTAAAGGCATCGATTTCGGCGGCAATCTTTTTCTGGTCCCGGTTTTTGGCAAACGGCGTGACACCCCAGTCCGGAATGGAAAGTACAAATACCCGACCTGCGTTGCCTTTGGCAAAGGCGATGGATGTTTTTAACAGGGCTTGTAATTCGGTGCGGTAGCGGTCGGTAGGCTGTCCGCGGTACTGGTTGTTGACGCCAATCAGCAACGATACCAGGTCGTAGGTTTTGGTATTGCCGCTGGCTTTGATGGCTTCGGTGAGCTCGGCGGTAGTCCAGCCTGTGCGCGCGATGATGTCCGGATTCTTGATTTTTACACCTTTGTCACGCAGCATACCGGCCAGTTGCACACTCCATCGGTCTTTTTCAGGCACGCTTTCGCCAATGGTATACGAATCGCCCAGCGACAAAAAGGTAAGCTCGGCCGCGGGTGGAGTGGTGGGTTGGGTAGGCATCGGGTTATGCGGATTGGAGGAGGTACAGGATAAAAATAGTATGGCGAGAAATACCAAAACCGGAAGAGGTAAAAGCGTTTTCATGGTTACGAATTGTTAGACTAAACCTACGTGTTTGTAATGATTGCTGGATTATCCAGCTTGTCAAGCGATTTTTTGTTTTTCAATCCTACTATTTCCGGAATTCCGGCACCCGAAACCTGCCTTGCGCCTCCCGCCCTATTGACTTCACCCAGAAGCGCCTGCCTATGCCTCAGCGTACAGGGGTGTTGGCAAACAGAAAGTCCCAAACGAGAATTTATTTCGTCAACCCATTACTCATCAGCTCATTAGCACATTAACGCTCCCGCTGCATTTCGCGGGCTACATCGCGGGCTTTGATGTCTTCGCGTTTGTCGTATAGCTTTTTACCTTTGGCCAGTGCAATTTCCATCTTTGCCAGTCCACGGTCGTTGATGAATAGCCGCAACGGAACAATGGTGAGGCCGTCATCAAGCTTGTTTTCCAGCTTCCGCAGTTCGCTTTTTTTCATGAGCAGCTTGCGTTCCCGCAGTGGATCATGGTTGTAATACGTGCCTTCGCTGTATTTGGCAATGTTCATGTTCTTGATAAACAGCTCATTTCTGTCAAAATAACAATAGGCATCCTGCAAGCTTACTTTCTGCTGACGAATGGATTTGATCTCCGTACCCGTTAGCATAATGCCCGTGACATACGTATCCAGAAACTGATACTCAAACGATGCCCGCTTGTTTTTTATATTGACAATCTTCTCTATCTTTTCCTTTGCCATAGTGCTTTGTGTGTAGTGGCCTTTTACCCCCAGCCCTTCCGCACAAATCTGGCCCATCAAACTCTCGTTTGATGTCCTCCCACAAGGGAAAGGGAGCCAGAAGTTCCTCCCTAAGGGGGAGGGATTTAGGGTGGGGTTTATTGGGTGAGGCCTTTGCCTGAAAAATAATTCAACTAAAATTTTACTTATTGTAAATATTACACTTACTTTGTATTTGTAATTAGTCTTGTCTCTTTTATCTATTTTCTTTTGTCAATAAACGTATGAAAACTGCATTTTTGATCATTGATGCCCAATATGATTTCTGTCAACCGCAGGGAACGTTGTATGTTCCAGGGGCACAGGAAGATATTCAGCGGCTTAGCCAACTCATTCGCCAAAATACACATAAAATCGATGCGATTTACGCAACATTGGATACCCATCCGGTCAATGATATTTCGCATCCATCATTCTGGAAAGATGCGGCGGGCAATCCTCCGGCTCCGTTTACGTTGATCACTGCCGCTGAGGTGCTTGCCGGTACCTGGATTCCGCAGTTTGAAGCCGGCAACGTGCTGCAATACCTGCAGAAGCTGGAAGCCCAAGGCGAATTTACCCATTGCATTTGGCCTGAGCACTGCCTGCATGGTTCGCGGGGTGCTGCCCTGGACGATGCATTGCTGGAAGCGCTGCGTGCGTTTGCGCATACCGGCAAAGAGTATCACACCATCGAAAAGGGAACCAACCCCCTAACCGAACATTTCGGTATTTTCCAAGCGCAGATTCCAATAGACGGTGCTCCCGAAACCCAACTCAACACACAGTTGATCAACGACTTGCGGCAATACAACCGGATTTATCTGTGCGGCGAAGCCAAGTCACATTGCGTGGCAACCAGCCTGAAACAGGTCATGCAGCACGCGCCGGAACTGGCTCAAAAGTTTGTCATCATCGAAGACGTCATGTCCGATGTGCCTGGTTTCGGTATGCTCGGCGATCCGATTTATGCCGCTGCCCGGCAAGCTGGAATTCCGTTTGTCAAATCTTCCGAGATACTATTCTAATATACGCCGTCTTTGATTATTCTGCCATGCGGCGTAATCCTAGAGGCATTGAAAATGCCTGATGCTCGGTTCCGCATTGCGAATGCGGAATAGACAGGTATAAAAATAGTATAGCCATAAACCAAAAAACCTCGACTGATCCAAGCCGAGGTTTCTGTATGTTGTAGCAAACGCTGCCGGATTACTGCTTTCCGTAACGCTTGTTGAATTTTTCGATACGACCGGCAGTATCCACCAATACGTTTTTACCCGTATAGAATGGGTGTGACTGCGAGCTAACTTCGATTTTGATCACAGGGTAGCTGTTGCCATCTTCCCACTGGATCGTTTCTTTGGAAGTCATGGTTGAGCGGGTCAGGAATTTGTAGTCGGCTTGCTGATCCCAGAACACAACCAGGTGATAATCAGGATGAATATCTTGTTTCATGAGTTTATTATTAATTTACGTATTGACAAATGCTGGGTTTTTGCTTTCCAAACGATACTAGTTTACTCTTGAAACAGATCGCCTACAAAAACGGGCTGCAAATATAGCAATAAAATTAATTGGACGGTATTTTTTACCGTTTTTTATTTTGCCTCTGCGCTTTTGCCTTGAATGTCCGTCAAAATATAAAATAGTTCGGTTGCCACCTTGAAATCTTCCACTTTGCCGGGGAGCGTCAGCACCTGCCATTCGGAAGTGGGTTCAATCGTTTGATAAATGGACTTTTCTTCCTTGTCTTTTTCTACGGCAATCTTTACAGGCATCGCAAAACCTTTTGCATCAGCTGTCCATTTCACGCGCAGTTCCACTTCTTTCTTGGTAATCTGCGTAAGAACACAACTGAGCGTGGGTGGTGATAGCTGCCTGAGATACTGCTCAAAGAAAGCTGTCAGATTTTTTCCGCTTTTTTGGGCGATGTAATTGGTAATATCCTGCGAGTGAACTTGTTTCAGTCGAAAATCCTGCTGTAGTCCTTTCAAAATGCCAAACCATACTGAGTCATTGTCAATGACATTGCGCAGGGTGTGCAGCATATTGGCACCTTTGAAATAAATGTCGGTGGTTTTGTATTTTTCAAAATTCACATCCAGCGGTCCTATCATAGGTTCGGTATTCTGGATTAGCCGCGACTGGCCCTGCAGGTATTTCAGCGCCGTTTCTTTGCCGTAGATTTCTTCCACATAAATCGATTCGGCGTAGGTACAGAACGATTCGCTGATCCACATTTCGCCGTGGTCGGCCATGCTTACGTTGTTGCCCCAATATTCGTGGGCCGTTTCGTGAATGATGATGTAATCAAAGGTCAAGCCGACTCCAGACAGGTCTTTTCCCTTGTAGCCCGGCAGGTAGTCATTGCCATACGCGATGGCACTCTGGTGCTCCATGCCCAGGTAAGGTGTTTCAACCAGTGCGTAACCGTCGTCCCAAAACGGATACTTGCCGAAATATTTTTCGTATACTTTCAGCATGGGCTTCACCTGCTTAAACTGTTTTTCGGCTTTTCCGCGGCTGTAAGGCATGATGTAGTAATCCAACGCCATCCGTTTGCCGTCGGCCGCAGTATAGATTTCGTTCATTTGCTCGTAATTGCCAATGTTCAGCGTCACATTGTATGTATTGATCGGATAATGCACCCGCCAGTCGAACCGCGAATAGCCTCCTTTGAGATACGCCATTTTTTTGAGATTACCGTTGCTGATGCATTGCAGGTCGTTGGGTACATCCACACTGATGTACATGCTGTCAGGTTCGTCGGAAAGGTGGTCTTTGCAGGGCCACCATAGGCTGGCTCCATCGCCTTCGCATGCCACCGTAACCCAGGGTTTGCCCACCTTGTCTTTTGTCCAGACAAAGCCGCCATCCCATGGCGGATTTTTGGCAACGTGCGGTTTTCCGGAATAATGGATCACAATCGAGTCAAGGGTGCCTTTGGTTTGTGTTTCGTTGAAGGAGACAAAGACCGCCTGGTGTTCACGCTGAAATGCCAACGGCTTGCCGCGATGCGTGATGGCACTGATCTCCATGTTCGGATAGAGATCAATCTGGAACGTTTTGAAATCCTTTTCGGCCCGGTAGGCCAGTATGTTGTAACCGCCAATGGTGCTGTCCTTGGTATTGACACGAATGTTGAGGTGGTAAAAAAACACATCGTAACAACTCCGCAACGGGCTCAGATAGCCACGTAGGCTGTCGGCACGGGTAAAGGTATGCTCCGGTTTGACGACTTTGGGCCTGGCCGACTGGCCGACAGGTCTCGCAGTGGGTTTGGCAGGCCGCCCGTTGGTTTGTGCCATTCCTGAGTAACCGATCGTAATACAAAAAAATAGTATCCGGCAAACGCACAAAACCTGTTGCATAACAAATAATTTAAATACTTAAAGAAGATTGAAGACGATTGAATGAAACGGTGCATGGTTTCCGCAGATCGGTTGGCTGGCTGACGCGAAATCCAACGTAAGTTTTACGCAAAATTCCCGGATAGCTATACTTTTTCCAAAACGAATGGCAGAAACAGGTGTAAGATCGTGCACCCCTGTGTAACTTTCCGGACAAAAACACAAGCACAGGACGGTTGTATGTATAAGTGAATGAACAAGAAAAACAGCACTGGCAACTGCGTGGCTATCAAAACATAAAGGTGTTTTGCTTCCTAAAAATACTATATTTTCATCAGTAAAAACCTTTGAAAATAAGGAAGTAAGAAAAAAGGGGAAATTGTTGGGAATGGAGCGGTTACCTCAACCTGTTATTCTATGACAACAAACCTATCTTCCGTTTCGTGGGGTTGAATCTTCAGTACGTGTGCCAGCACCAGCAGCACCAACGTACGCGAGGCAATGTGGCGTGGGATGTGGGCCACTTCCATGAACTGGCTGACGGTAATGGCCTGGTGTTTGCCCAGGTATTGCATCAGCATTTTCTCTTTGTCGCCGTACTGAAACCGGATATTGCGTTGTTTGCGTTCGCCTTTGAGAACCTCGCGCACTTCTTTGCTGGCCTGAATGCTTTTGTCGGCGACACGGATGTACGCTTTGCCGGTGTGTTGTTGCACATCCTGCCGCACATAGTGGGGTTTCTGGTCGCTGGATGGAATGAACAACGCCAGCACGTGTCGTTCGTCGCCAATGGGAATGCGGTGAAGCCGGTAAGGAATGGGTGGTACACAGTAAGCGGCAATCGCTTTGGTAAGGATATATTCTTCTTCGTCGACAAACTTTACGCCTTTGATCTGCTGGTCGTCACTGATGCCCACCAGCAAGGTGCCGCCCTGCGAATTGGCAAAAGCCACGATTTCCCGTACAATCTTATCCGGATGTGCAGCTTTTAGTTTGAATTCTATCTGTATTCCTTCGCCCTGTTTCACCAAGGCTTTCATCGCGGCGAAGTCCATAGTTTCACATGGGATGAGTTCTTCGGTACGGTTTCGCGTTTTTCAGGGATACTATTTCTCTCCTGCAAAACGCTAAACATACAAACGGCAAAACCGGTGGTTTAGTTTTTCTGGCTAGCGCGGAAAAGCTTTTGTTTCTCTTCTTTGGTGAGGCTTTCGTAGCCGGAGCGGTTGATTTTGTCAAGGATGGCGTCGATTTCGTCGTCGTCAGGCATGCCGCTGTAGGTAGGCGCGGTTGTTTTGGAATGCACGGTTGTTGTGTTGCGGTAAGTCACTTTCATTTTGGGTTTGCCTTGAAACAGCCCCTTCACCCACTCGCTGAGGCGCGTAATCGGGCGGCCCAGGTCGTTGCCCCGGTTCAGTTGTGTGATAAACAAGAAACCCATCAATGCTCCGCCCAAGTGTGCCACTGTGCCACCCATGTTGCTGCCGCCCATCATCAGGCTGATGTAGTTGGAAAGTACATAAAACGCAGCGATGTACTTGATTTTGACCGGTCCTAGTAAAAACAGAAAAAATGTGTAATTAGGCATCAGCGTGGCTGCCCCTACGACGATGGCATATACAGCACCCGAAGCTCCAATGAGATATGTTCCCGCGAAGCCGGGTGCGAGGTAAGACAGCAGCAGGTAGGAAATGCCCCCGGCCAGTCCGCCCAGAATATACATGTTGATCAGCCGCCGGCTGCCCAAGTATTCATCGATCAGCTTGCCGAACCAGTACAAAAAAAGCATATTGAACAAGATATGCAGGATGTCCTGAAGGCTGTGTACAAAGAAATACGTGATTAACGTCCACGGGTGTGTAATGAACTCCCACGCATTGCCCGGCAAATACAGATTTTCTTCAACATAGGAAAAATACGCATCATTTCCTGTCAGCTTCAGTATACCCAAAACCGTAACCATCAACAAAAAGACAATCACATTGATGAGAATGATCTGCACCAATCCGTTGTTTTGTTTCCGAAACGCATTTTTAAAATCGTCAACAATGCCGGTCATAATCGCTGTTTCAATGGGCTTGTATGCGCCAGATACAATATTACAAAAGAAAAGAAGGCGAATCGCAAAAAATCATTTTACTTATGCTATGCCGCTTTCAAAATAGTATAATTTATAACGCCAAAACCTGTTTTATCTTTTAATTTTGGCTCATATCCGGCGGTTGTTATTCGTCAAACCATCTGCCGGATCACTATCGGCTACCGGCAAGCGGCTTTTCAGTAAAAACTTTGCCGGTTGGTTCCCCAGAGCTTTACCAGAATAAACCCAAATAGCATGCCACCCAAATGGGCAAAGTGAGCAACATTGTCGCCCTCGGCCCGTTGTATGCCCGAATAATATTCAAAAAAGCCGTACAAAAGTACAAAATACTTCGCTTTGATGGGAATAGGAAAAAGTAAAAATAATAGTTCGGTATTGGGAAACAGCAATGCAAATCCAGCCATCACGCCAAAAATAGAACCCGATGCCCCAACCGTATACGCCTCGGGGTTGTTCAGATACGAATCTAGGATCTGGCTCACCCAAAGCTTGCCCTGAGCAATATACTCCGGATTGGCAGGATTTTTTTCAAAGTTCAGCAAAAAGGACAGGTTCTGGTCATAAAATCTTGGTGAAGTATAATCGCTTAAAAAGCTGGAAAGCTTGTCCGCATCCGGATTCGCCAGGTACAGATTCGCCGCTTCCTGTAGTTGTAACATTTCGTAAAAATTGATTCCATTATGGATTAGGCCAGCTCCCACACCGGTGATCAGGTAAAATACCAGAAACCGGCTCGGCCCCCAGACACGCTCCAGCATGGGCCCAAACATGACCAGTCCAAACATATTGCTGAAAATATGCATAAGACCGCCATGCAGGAAAATATAACTAACCAGCTGAAAGGCATGAAAATACGGCGACAGAAACGAATACAAGGCAAAGACAGGTGTCAGCTGAACAAATACCTGCTGGAGCAGAAAGAAAAGTATGGTAACCAGTAAGATATTTCTTACCATCGGCGTTAGCGACAAGCCCATGCGTATACGACAATTAGAAGGTGATGCGGAAACACAAACGATTGGAACACACCAACCGTTTTGTAAATAAAATAGTATCTTCCGGAAATAAAAAACCTATGCCCGATTCTTGCCTGCCGTTTTACACAGACGGTTTGCCAGCGGGTGTGTATCCTTTACAACAACTTTTGTGTGCTGAGCAATGCCTGCCTTTCGGCAGCTGTCCCTGAACACCGGAACAGCCGACAAACCGTACATGCCTGACATAGCACCGTCATTTGGTGAAGAAGCTGCTGATTTTGTCGAGGGTCAGGATTACCAGCGTGGGAGTACCATCGGGGGTATAGTTAGGATTGGACGAGGCAAATAGTTGGGCAATCAGGTTCTGCATTTCGGTGGCGGTCAGTTTATGCCCGTGCCGGATGGCCGAACGTTTGGCCAGCGAGCGGGCAATGTTTTCACGTCGTCCCAGGTTCAGCTCCGATTGGTGCCACTTGAATTGCTCAATCAGTCCTTCAAGCAGTTCCTTTTCATTGCCATCGGGCACATCGGCGGGTATTCCCTGTACGGCTACGGTGTTGCGGCCCAGCACACCTATTTCAAATCCCAGGTTTTTGATTTCGTCCGTAATCTCCATCACCAGCTCAAAATCAGCCGGGTTCAGCTCCACCACTTTCGGAAACAGGATCTGCTGGCTGGTGCCGTTGCGCTTGCTCAGCGTGTTCAGAAATTTTTCGTACAGGATCCGCTCATGCGCGGCCCGCTGGTCAATCAGCATCATGCCGTTGGACACCTGCGACACAATGTAGCTGTGGTGCATCTGATACGCCAACCCTTCGCTTTCTGCCCGTTCGGAAGCAGAAGGCACCGGATCACCGGGTAGCCGGTTTACTTTGCTTTCCAGCGTCAGCACAATTTGTTCGGAATCAGACTCTTCCTGTGTCACATGTTCCGTCGGGAAAGCTTCCTGAAACTCCTTGTACAATGCCGACCAGTTTTTCTGGTTGTTTTGGCGGCGTATGTCGCTTTCGATGGTGATAAAACTCACATTCGACTTTTCCGAACCATTGCTGGTAGTGGTCACATTACTAAAAATAGTATCATGGGATTGGGAAAAACCGGCTGGCTTGGTTTCTTTCTCCAGCGGTGAGGCAAACATGAATTGCGTGCTCTGGTCAAAGTCCAGCCCCGGCGACAGGTGATGCATACCCAGGGCTTTGCGCACCGTCGACTGCACTACGGCATAAATGGCCCGTTCGTCGTCAAACTTTATTTCGGTCTTGGTCGGGTGCACATTGATGTCGATGTGTGCCGGATCGATTTCAATGAAAAGGGTATAGAACGGAAAGCTTTCGTCGGGTAGCAAACCCTCGTAGGCCGTCATGATGGCGTGGTGCAGGTAGTTGTGCCGCACGTAGCGCTTGTTGACAAAAAAGAATTGCTCGCCCCGTGTTTTCCTGGAAAATTCAGGCTTGCCCAGATAACCCGTAATCGCAACATAATCAGTGCCTTCCTGGCACGGGATCAACTGATCCCGGTACGATTTCCCGAATAAACTTACAATGCGCTGGCTGAGTTTTCCTGCAGGAAGATTGTACGTTTCCAGGTCGTTCTGGTAAAGCGAAAACGAAACTTCCGGATGCGCCAGGGCTATGTGCTGAAACTCATCAAGAATGTGGCGCATCTCGACGGCGTTGGAACGCAGAAAGTTGCGCCGTGCCGGTACGTTGAAAAAGAGGTTTTTTACATGGATGCATGTACCTACAGGCGTGCTCACAGGCTCCTGCACTTTCAGTTCGGAGGCTTCGATCCGGATGAGCGTGCCGATCTCGTTGCCCTGCTGACGGGTGCGCAACTCCACTTGCGCTACCGCCGCAATCGAAGCCATGGCTTCGCCCCGGAAACCCATCGTCCGGATGGCAAACAGATCGTTGGCCTGGCGTATTTTCGAAGTGGCGTGGCGTTCAAAGCACATCCGTGCATCGGTTTCCGACATACCCATGCCATCATCAATCACTTGAATGGACGTGCGGCCAGCATCTTTGACAATCAGTTGGATATGTTTGGCATGGGCATCAACCGAATTTTCCAGTAGTTCTTTCACTACCGAGGCCGGCCGCTGCACCACTTCGCCCGCCGCAATCTGATTGGCAATGGAGTCGGGTAATAGCTGGATTATATCGTTCATAGAGGTGGAGTATACCCGTTAAATGCATGATTTCGAAAATGCAACGGACGGTCAAATGTACAAGCAGGCAGGCTGCTCGCGCGTGTTGGCTGTCTTCCGGAACCATCGTTTGTGTGTCACAATTGATATGCAAAAATGCGTATAATTTCTGGGAGTAAAAAAAGAACTTGGAAGTTAGAATTTTGCCAATGCGGTGCGTGACGTTAGTATCTGAGTATGAGATATTTTGCCTGGGACTTATAATTTCGGACAGATATTACACACCTGCAGTGGCAGTTTTGCATTGAACCTCTCAAAAGATGCGCGTTTTTTACCAAAAAACGCTACTTTTGCGTTAATGATTCAAAAGCTTGACGAAAAGTTTTCTGGTACCGTTGGCGGCAGCCGGGAGGTGTAATGCGGTATGCTGCGACAGTAAAATGACTAGTGCGTAAGCTTAGTTTTTTGAGAAACTTTTTACGAATTTTGTCTTGACCGCGTTCAGCCGAAACTTTCTTATCCTTTCACCGTTTACAAGCCCAGAACCATCGTGCTGATTACATTACCCAGAACTGCATCTGTGCATCTAACTCTCCGGAAAGTGAAGGCATTGGAGCCTGTTTTCTTGAATAAAGTATTGCTGGTGGTTTTGATTCCTTTTCTGATACTAGTTTCAGTAACCACGTCCCGGAAGGAATCGATGAAGCCCCAGATCCCCTACAGCGAAAAAGAACGCCAATGGGTAGATAGTGTTTTTCAGTCGCTTACCCCGGACGAAAGAATCGGGCAATTATTTATGATTGCCGCCTATTCGGACAGTGCCCGTGCAGATATCGCCGGTGTTGAAGCGTTGGTGCGTGATCACCGTATAGGGGGAATTATCTTTTTTCAGGGTAACCCGGTCAGCCAGGCCGACCTTACCAACCATTACCAGTCGCTGGCCAAAGTGCCGCTACTGATTGGAATGGATGCCGAATGGGGCCTTTCCATGCGGCTCGACAGCACCACAACCTTTCCATACGCAATGACGCTCGGGGCTATTCGAAGCAATGAGGCCATTCTGCGGATGGGGGCTGCCATGGCCCGCCAATGCAAGCGAATTGGTGTACATGTCAATTTTGCTCCTGTAGTAGACATTAACAGTAATCCCCGCAATCCGGTTATCGGTTACCGGTCGTTTGGTGAAGACAAACTGAACGTGGCCTCGAAAGGGGTAGCCTATATGCGTGGTTTCCAGAGCAATAGCGTATTGGCTGTGGCCAAACATTTTCCCGGCCATGGCGACACCGATGCCGATTCACATCTGTCGCTTCCGATCGTAAACAAAACACTGGAGCAACTGGAAGAACAGGAGCTGTTTCCTTTTCGCCGGTTGATTCAGGATACGTTGCGTGGACTGATGGTTGGGCACATTGCCGTTCCGTCATTCGAAAAAGGAAAAATAGTACCTTCCACCTTGTCAAAACCCCTCGTTACCGATTTATTGAAAGAACAGATTGGTTTTCCGGGCCTGGTCTTTACCGATGCCCTCAACATGAAGGCGGTAACAAAACTCTACAAACCCGGTGAGCTGGAAGTGCAGGCATTACTGGCGGGCAATGATGTTTTGCTGTTTTCCGAAAACGTGCCCGAAGCCATTGCACGCATCAAAAAGGCACTCCGGGGAAAAAACTCGCTGCAAACCGATGTTGATACCCGTGTCAAAAAAATACTGGCCACCAAATACTGGGTAGGGTTGCAGGCGCGGCAGCGCATTGCGACGGAAAACCTGGTTAGCGACCTGAACAAGCCCGAAAACCAGGCCGTCAATGAAGAATTGTACGAGCAGGCCATTACTGTTGTCAAAAATTCCAGTTCACTGGTGCCGTTTGTACACCTGGACACAACTACGTATGCGTGTGTGACCATTGGCCTGCCGCAGGGAAATACATTTCAGTCGACCATCGGTAATTATGCAGCGGTGGCCAATTATGCCATTGCCGACAAGGATACGTCGGAGGCTGCATTGCAAAAGATGATCAAGCGGCTAAGTCATTACAAAGTGGTGGTCATCAGCTTGCATGACTTGAACAATACTGCCAGCAAAGCCTATGGCATACGGTCGTCGTCACGGTTGTTGATCGAGCGGCTGCGCACCAAGACCAATGTGGTGGTGGCTGTTTTCGGAAATCCATACAGCTTGAAATACTTTGACAAGGTTGGCACACTGCTTTGTGCCTATGAGGACAATGAAATTACCCGTCGGCTGGTGCCACAGGTTTTGTTTGGTGCCCTTGGTGCTACCGGCAGGCTACCCGTCACCGCAAGCGAAACCTTGAAAGCCGGAACAGGCATTATCACCGCCTCCATTGCCCGACTGGGCTATTCGATTCCCGAGCGGGTAGGTATGAACAGCCAGACCTTGCACGTGATTGACAACATCTGCCTGCGGGCCATCGAAGATCATACCATGCCGGGCTGTCAGGTACTGGTCGCCAAAGATGGAAAAGTGATCTTTGACAAATCGTACGGTTACATGACATACGACACGCTGGAGCCCGTCACTGACCATACCATTTACGACCTGGCTTCGGTTACAAAAGTTTCCGCTACGCTGCAGGCCGTCATGTTTTTGCATGAACGCGGTCTGTTGGATGTGAACGAGAAAGCATCTGCGTACCTTCCCGAACTGGTAGGAACAAACAAGGAAAACATACTGGTACGTGATGTATTGATGCACCAGGCAGGCCTGGTGGCGTTCCAGTCGCACTGGGACCGCACCATTACCCGCCAAGGGTGGCTGCCTGACTATTACAGTCCGGAAAAGGGTGACAAATTCTCCACAGAGGTCACACCCGGCATGTACGGTGCTTCTTTCCTGCGGGATTCCATCTGGCGATGGACCATCGAGTCTCGGCTGTTACGCAAGCCGGCTTTTCAGGAAAAGTATAACTTTGAATACAGCGATGTCAGCTTTTATATCCTGCACAAAATAGCGGAACGTCTACTCAACCAACCCATCGATCAGTTTTTGAAACAGAATTTCTATGATCCGTTGGGAGCCGATGAGTTGTTGTTCAATCCGCTTTGTGCGTACGGACAGGAATGCATCGCTCCTACCGAACGCGATGTGTTTTTCCGCCGCAGCCTGGTTCGCGGCACGGTGCATGACCAGGGGGCTGCCATGATGGGTGGGGTTGCGGGGCATGCTGGCTTGTTTGGAACGGCAAACGACCTGGCCATCCTGATGCAGATGAACCTGCAAAAAGGGTATTATGGCGGCCGTCGTTATTTTATGGATAATACACTGCCAACGTTTACAAAAACCTATAACAAAGGCAACCGCCGGGGATTGGGCTGGGACAAGCCGCGTGCCGACGGCGGCGGACACGTATCCGAACTGGCTTCCAAGAACTCATTCGGCCACACGGGTTTTACCGGAACCATCGTCTGGGTGGATCCGGATGAGAATCTGGTCTATATCTTTTTGTCAAACCGGGTGTATCCCAATCCGGACAATAACAAACTGGCGCGTTACGGTATTCGCAAGCGTATTCACGAATGGATCTATAAATCCATTGCGGATAACCCTACCCAAACGGCAAGTATCAAACAATAAGCAGAAGCAAGTTGCAAAGAGCGATTGGAAAAAGATGTTGACGCACATTTCTGATCGTACGCACATACTTCCAAAATCCTGAAATCCGAATGAAACCGACCGTAACCATCGAATATTGTCCGAAATGCGGCTGGCTGCTGCGGGCGGCCTGGATGGCGCAGGAATTGCTCACCACCTTTGCCGACGAACTGGGTGCAGTCACGTTGCGTCCCAGCGAGATTGCGGGCCGGTATTTGATTTTTCTGAACGAAGAAGTGGCATTTGACCGCAAAGCAGCCGGTTATTTCCCCGAACCCAAAGAGCTCAAGCAGCTGATCCGCGACAAGGCTTTCCCTGAGAAACCACTCGGCCATGCCGACACCAAAAGTTCTCGTCATTAAAATAAAAGAGGGGTTTGGGCGTTTAAAAAGATACTATTTTGAAAGTTTTGGAGGTGCGGTTGTCAAGGGGTGTTTTCTCCGGTGGCTTTGCCTTCCAGACTTTCGTCAGAAGGAATATTTACCGTCGCCTGGATTTCGCGCGTAACTTTATCGAGGCGGTCGGCTTCTTTTTCCAGCAATCCAATTAGTTGCAAGGCTTCCGAGAGTGAGCCTTGCTGGCTTAATTCCCGCATCAGATTCATCAGTCCCATAAGGGTCGTTAACGGAGACCGCAACCGATGCGAATTGAGGTATGCGTATTCTTCGAGCTTTTTGTTCTTTTGTTCCAGCTCTTCGGTGCGCTGGTATACCAGTTTTTCCAGATGCTGGTTCCATTCGTAAAGGCGTTCATTCATCAGGCGGAGTTCTTCGGCCTGCATGGTAATCTCCTCTTCCTGAGCCATAATTGTATTGTTCTGAGCCCAAAGTTCTTGATTCTTCTGGTTAAGCTCCCTGTTTTTCCGCTTCCGGTACACATTCCACCGATACAACAGCCCGACAACGATGAGCAGCGTACCGACAGCCCCCGCCAGCATCAGAATCTGGCTCACCCGCTTTTTATTTTGCGCGTCCAGCAGTTTAATCTGTGTTTCCCGGCGTTCCATTTCGAACAGACTCTCCAGATGCAGTACTTTTTCGGCATTCTGAATTTCATTCAGGCTATCCAGCAAACCGTTTTCCTGCTTGTGAAACCGCAAAGCGGTAGCAAAATCGCCCTTCTTCTCATGGATTTGCGAAATCAGCTTGTAGGTTTCGGCGATATACCGCTGAATGTCTGCGTCAGTAACGGCTTTATGCTTCAAGGCGCGTTGCGTGTAAGCCAATGCCTCATTCAGTCGGTTTTGGGCAATCAACGCTTCGGCAGCAAAGTTCAGGCACAATACCTGCGCGTACCAATCGCGTGTTTCCTCGCTGATGGGCAATGCTTTGAGTGAGTATTCCAGCGACTGTTCGTATTGGTTTTTCTGAAAATACAGGTGTCCCAGACTCAGGTACGGGAACAGCAATGCAGGGCGGTCCTGATATTGTTCGGCTACGCTTACACCTTGCAAATAGTACTTTTCAGCTTTCGAAAAGCTGCCCATTTGTTCGTACGAATCACCCAGATTGTTGAGTCCGGTAGTGATCCATTCCACACTTGCATGCTTTTGTCCGATAGCCAGTACCTTTTCGTAATAACGAATCGCTTGCGGGCGGTTGCCCGCCGTTTCAATCCACTTGGCCATTTCGTTGTAACATCTGGCTTCCATCGGCCAGTCGCCGAGCTTTTCGCAGAGAGGCAGGCAACGCTGCATGTACACCAATGCCTCGCTGTCAAGGCCTTGTTCGTGAAGCAGGCTAGCCAAAACAAACTGGTGATACAGGATGCCGCGTTCAAATGAAAGTTTTTGGGAAGCGGCCAGTCCTCGGCGGGCAATGAGCCGCGAAGAGTCCGGCCGGGTAGCCAGGTAGGTAGTGGCAAGGGTATACAGCCGCATGATGGACGCAGTGTCGGCGTCTGTCTGAAAACGGATACTGTCGCGAGGCGGAGGCTGCGCTACCAACGGAAACAGTAGGAAACTGCTCGCCAGCCATGGCAGCACCCAGCAAAGTCGCCTTGCCTGTTTTTGAAATTTACGGTAGAAGGAGTATCGAAAATAAATCAAATGGGTATCCGTTGCAGTCAGGTAATCAGAGTTTTACAAACATAAGGTATCTACTGGTCTTCTGGACCAATTAGTCACGATATACAAAGACTTACCTGTTTCAATTAAAACAAGCGAGTCCATCAGCGGATGATTCAAACAGAGGCAGGAGGTTTTTCGGCTTTGAAAGATACTATTTTCAGCAAGATTTTTCAAAAATTAATCGAATAGAAGCCGCCGGATGGAGCGGGCTCCGAAATCTTAACATAAACATACCACGGCTCTCCGAACTTTTTTTTACTTTAATCGTTCTCTTTGTACATAATATTTTTACTTTTTTCAAATGAAAATCGGCATCGTTTGTTATCCTACCTTTGGTGGTAGTGGTGTAGTGGCTACTGAACTGGGCAAAGCCCTGGCTAAAGAAGGCCATCAAGTGCATTTTATCACTTACACACAACCGGCAAGGCTGGATTTTTTCAGTGAAAATGTTTTTTACCACGAAGTTGCGATTCCGACCTATCCGTTGTTTCAGTATCCTCCCTACGAGCTGGCCCTGGCCAGCAAGATGGTGAATGTGGTACGCTATGAACAACTAGACCTGCTGCATGTGCACTATGCCATTCCGCATGCTTCGGCAGCGTACATGGCCAAACAGATTTTGAAAACCTACGGAATACATATTCCGATTGTAACCACACTGCACGGAACGGACATCACGCTGGTAGGCAAAGATGCTTCGTATGAGCCGGTGGTTACGTTCAGCATCAATGAATCGGACGGGGTAACGGCGGTCTCCGATGACCTGAAAAAAGATACGTACAAGCATTTTGAAATCCGTCGCGACATCGAAGTGATTCCGAATTTCATTGATCTGGATCGGTTTCGCAAGCAGAAAAAAGAGCACTTCAAAACCGCTATCGCACCACACAACGAAAAAATACTGATTCACACGTCCAATTTCCGTAAAGTGAAAAGGATGGACGATGTGGTACGGGTGTTTGCAGAGGTTCGCAAAAAAATTCCGAGCAAGCTGTTACTTGTAGGCGATGGTCCCGAACGGGCGTTTATCGAAAAAATGTGCCGGCAATTGAATATTACCGACGATGTTCGCTTTCTGGGCAAGCTCGATGCCATCGAAGAGGTGCTGTCGGTATGCGACCTTTTCCTGATGCCTTCGGAAAAAGAGAGCTTTGGATTGGCGGCGCTGGAAGCCATGGCCTGTGAAGTGCCTGTGATTTCGTCCAATGCCGGCGGTCTGCCGGAATTGAATGTAAACGGAGTGTCTGGATTTCTCAGTGATGTGGGTGATGTAAAGGATATGGTGAAAAACGCACTGTATATCCTGCAGGACGAGAATTTGCTTGCGTTCAAAAAGCAAGCGAAGGAACGTGCCGCCGAATTTGATATCTCGAACATCTTGCCGCGGTATGAGTTATATTACCAACGCATCATCGAAGAGAGCAAAGCATCCAATCTGATCTCGGTTACAGAAAAATAACAACTATTTTTTTCACATAAGAGTGTTTTGCAAAGCCACCAAGGTGGCATGTAACTTTTTCCAAACACACCGTCAAACGTTCAAGATTGTAACCCCATTGCGGAAGCAGTGTACGTATACAGCTTTTGGTTAATCGCCTTTTCCAGCTGGAACGAACTGCTTTTGGGCTTACAACTCATTTTTTTCATCATTCTCCTCGGGCAACTGTTTACTGAAATGTCTTTTTCGTAAGGGAGGCATTATTTTTTAGTAATCATCTTTTAATTTTTTATTGACAAACCCCATTGTCACTTAACAGCTGAGCGTATGGAAACAAACCAACAAACTGCTACCAAACCCAAAAATTCGGGCAGAAAACAACTTTTCGACAATCCGATCCTGGAACGACTGACCCGCACCCACATTGCCATACCCATTACCATTTTTGTGCTGTTTGCACTAGGGCTATTGGCATATGCTTTCACGATGGCTCAATTGCCATACCTGTTGATTGGTATTTTGTTTTTGGCAGGCCTGATCGTGTTTACATTGGCCGAATACCTGATGCACCGGTATGTGTTTCACATGAGTACCCACACCCCTATCCGTGCCAAGTTGCAGTATACCATGCATGGCGTACATCATGAGTATCCGAAAGACAAAGAACGGCTGGCAATGCCTCCGCTGATCAGCATTACGCTGGCGTTAGCATTGCTTGGACTTACGTATGTGATTATGAACGAATATGCGTTTGCATTCCTGCCGGGCTTTGTATTAGGTTATGCGGGTTATCTGTTTGTGCATTACATCACACACGTGTATGCCCCACCTAAAAATGCCTTCCGCCAACTGTGGTTGCACCATAGCATGCATCATTACAAAAGCGGCGACAAAGCCTTTGGTGTTTCATCACCGTTGTGGGATTATATATTCGGAACCATGCCTTGAGTGCCGCAGTTGCAAGCAGTTGCCAGAAGAATAGTATCTTTCAAAAATGAAAAACCCCGACTATGAAATAATCGGGGTTTTTGTTTGTACCCCAGACCGAAGTCTGTGCACTTCACTAGCACTATTTACTATTGCTGTCCATCAATACTTCCGTTTGCGGCCGTAGTCTTCATCCTCGTCGTCATCACCAAAGTCGTCCTTTCCGAAGTTGGAGCCGCTGAACATGCTGCTGAGCAAGTCCTTGAACTGCAAGCCGGCTGTCAGGCCGTTTTTGCTGATCTGAGAATACTCCGCCAGACCATGCAGGGCAAATTCCATCAGAAACAACTGATCTTCTTCACTCAAGCCGCTGTGCTTTTCTCGCACCAATTCTTTGAGTCCTTTGACATTTAACAGTTGCGTACGATACTCCTGGTTTGACATGTCATTCATCAGGTCAACGGTGTTGCCTTCGCCAAACCAGTCGGTAACGGCACGGTATGGATTGGCGCCGTTGGCTTTCTGTTTCTTGGCTTTTTCCGGGTCAGGAAAATACTGCAAGAACAGCGACCGGATGGCTTTGCCGATCAGGTTCTGCGCAACAATCTGCGGACCTTCCTGCTCGCCTTCGTATACCAGTTCCACTTTGCCGGTGATGGCCGGAACCACTCCCCACAAATCGCCCACCCGTACGTTGGTTTGCTTTTCGCTATTGATAAGTGACCGTCTCTCGGCGGCACTGAGCAGATTTTCGTACGCCGAGATCGTCAAACGGGCCGAAACACCGCTTTTGGCATCCACGTACTCGCTGCTACGGGCTTCTACGGCTACCTGTTCAATCAGATCGGCCATGATGTCATGCATTTTTACCGCTTTTTGTCCGTCTTTCACGATGGCCTCCTGCTGGGTAATCCGCTTGCCAATCTCAATGTTTTTTGGATAGTGGGTAATTATCTGGCTGTCGATCCGGTCTTTGAGTGGTGTTACGATGCTTCCGCGGTTGGTATAATCTTCCGGGTTGGCAGTAAATACAAACTGAATGTCCAACGGCAGGCGAATCTTAAACCCGCGGATCTGGATATCGCCTTCTTGAAGGATGTTGAACAGCGAAACCTGGATACGCGCCTGCAAGTCAGGCAACTCGTTGATGACAAAAATGCCCCGGTGCGAACGTGGAATCAATCCGAAATGAACCACCCGTTCGTCGGAATAAGGTAATTTCATAGTAGCGGCTTTGATCGGGTCGGCATCGCCGATCAGATCGGCCACCGATACATCGGGAGTGGCCAGTTTTTCGGTATAGCGTTCATCGCGGTGCAGCCACTCAATGGGCGTGTGGTCACCATGCTCCGCAATCAGGTCCTTGGCAAACCGTGACAGCGGTTGCAACGGATCATCGTTCAGTTCAGAACCTTTGACTACCGGAATGTATTCGTCAAGCAGGTTCACCATCATCCGGGCAATCCGAGTTTTGGCCTGACCACGCAAACCCAACAGGTTAATGTGGTGCATGGATAAAATGGCCCGTTCAATATCCGGGATTACGGTTTCTTCGTAGCCCCAGATTCCCGGAAAAACCTCTTCTTTCTTTTTAAGCTTGGCAATCAGGCTGTCGCGCAGTTCCTGCTTGATCGATTTGGGCTGATAGCCGGTTGCTTTTAACTCGCCAATATTTTTGATCTTCAGTTTCTGGTCGGACGTCAGTTGGGAATAATTCATCGATTTAGTTAGGGTTTATAATTGTCTGAACTACGAGTTGTAGGATTATTGAATTGTCTTGATGAGAAAATGATCCTGAAAATTGTTAAATCTTGTAAATCAGGTTCAGACAGAATAGTATGTTTTTGAAATGAAAAACCTGTCTTACAGTGTTTTGCGACGGTTACGTTGAAAATCTTCGAAAAGCATATTGCCCAAACCTTTCAAACTACTGTAATAGGTCCTGATATTTACTATAAAGTATCACGGCGTACTAGTATTTATGTCATCCAAAAAATCTTTATAGGATTTCTTGTACATGCCACTACCCAAAGTAGATACATATACCGTATCAGCCAGATAACTGACCGCAACAATATCATTGCTGGGCAATCCCTCCAAAGACAGGCCTTTCCACCTAGATTGCTTATGATCCAAATCAACAATTCCATTGGAAGTAAATACGATAAACCGGTCTTTTACCTTGGTTATCCGCCAGACATATTGTGGCAAGCCATTAAAGTTTGACCAAGTATTTCCATTATCGCCGGAGATAAAGACTCGGGATAACTGATCTACAAAACCGACGGAGTCTTTTCCTGCCGCAAAATAATTATTGACGTAAAGAATGTCAGGCAAATAGCTTACCTCACCCTCACGGGTGATTCTCAATGCATAGCTTTTATCATCACCACCAATAAAATTAGATCGATAAACAAAAAAGTATCCGTTAATGAATTCTATGCTGTATATAAACTGGTAAGTCCCAGGTAATGGAATGAGCCGACTGCTGATTAGCTGTATTTTGCTTGAATTAGGTACACCTGCACCCATCCACTCCTGCAACTCAAGTAGTAAAAGCGCATTCTGTTGATTACTCGTGTAGCAGGGTACCATAAATTTAACCCGTCCATTAACGGAATTGGAAAAACACCCCCACGAAGATATAATATCAGTAGTACCCACTCCTACTGTACTTACTATACCGTGTCCTAGCTCTCTAATATTTACCTGTCTATATAAGCTGGAATTAGTAACATCCCGTGTCGGGAAAAATGAAATAACTTCACCACCGGGATAAAGATTCGCAACAGTGTTTTCTGAAAAACAAGTCGGAAAATTAAAGTTGCCTTGATTACGATAGATCTCCATGTTGGTTTTACCCATCTCATCAGCTGTTAGTATTGAAAAAACAGTTGGCGCAGCCGTCATTATTTTATTCGTAAAGGTTTGGGTGCGTATAAGAATACTGTTATAATATGTATAACGCATATCTTTTTGCCAGATGATTTTTTCTTTGACGGGTGTAGGTTCTGCTGGGACTACTTCTTTGGTTTTCTTGCATGAAGAGAATAGAATGATGCACAATACAATGCATATAGGTACAAAACGTTTCATAGCTTTAGTATTGAAAGATTTACAGTTGATTAAATTTGAGAGAAAAATATACAAAATTAACAACTATAAATACTAAAAAACTATTAAAATGTTTTTATATAATGTTTATAATTTATATTAAACAGATTTTTTGCGTTCAAAGGTTGTTATCCTTGTAGACTTATTCTGGGCAATCATTTCGTTGAAAATCAGTATATATCCGCTTCACAAAGTCTTTCTTCGGTTACGTTGAAAATCTTCGAAAAGCATATTGCCCAAGCCTTTCAGGCTGCTGTAATACGCCCGGCCCTGATTGACCTGTGTAAACTCCCGCACAAACTGTTGCAGGTACGGATCGGACGCAACCATAAATGTTGTGATCGGAATCTTGATCCGGCGGGCCTGGGCTGCCAGTGTCAGCGTTTTGTTCAGGATCTTTTTGTCCAGGCCAAAGCTATTTTTGTAATACCGGATGCCTTCTTTCAAGCACGTAGGCTTGCCATCGGTAATCATGAATATTTGTTTGTTCTTGTTTTTGCGGCGACGCAACAGATCCATCGCCAGTTCCAGGCCAGCTACGGTATTGGTGTGGTACGGCCCTACTTGCAAATACGGCAAATCCTTGATGGTCACTTGCCAGGCGTCGTTACCAAAGACGATAATGTCCAGCGTATCTTTGGGATATTTGGTGGTGATCAACTCAGCCAGCGCCATAGCTACCTTCTTGGCTGGTGTAATGCGGTCTTCGCCGTACAAAATCATCGAGTGCGAAATGTCAATCATTAGCACCGTTGAGGTTTGCGACTTGAATTCGGTATCCACCACTTCCAGATCCCGCTCGGTTAGCATGAAATCTTCGGTGTATCCGTGATTGATCTGGGCGTTTTTAATGGATTCCAGCATGGAGATCTGCTCCACCGAATCGCCAAACTCATAATCGCGAATGTCTGAACCGAGTTCGTCGCCGGTTCCCTGGTAAGGCGTGTGGTGATTGCCGGTTTTGTTTTTCTTCAGCTTTCCGAAAATTTCCTCAAGGGCACTCTGCCGGATTTTCTGCTCGCTTTTGGCTGTGATTTCAAACTGACCGTCAGGCGTTTTGTCGGTGATATAACCTTTGTCTTGCAGATCCTGAATAAAATCACCCATTCCATAGTCGCCATCGGTAATGCCGTATTGGCGGTCCAGGCTGTTCATCCAGTCCAAGGCTTCCTGCACATCGCCCGACGTAATGGTGAGCAGCTGCATGAACATTTTCAGCAGGTTTTCAAAGTTAGGCTTGCCTTCGTTGGGTGGTGGTGTGTATTTTGAAAAACGATAACCTAGCATATATTGAATTTTTGAATGCGTAATTAAATGAAACAATCGACGGCAGGACCAAGCAGTGAAGACACATCAATGCCGATTTTTGCTTTTTGGGAGATACTATTTTGAAGCAAAGGGCGGCATCCGGTTTCCCGATGCTATTTTTGACTTGAAGTAGTATGCTAAAACTCCTGAAAGCCAAAAACAGGTATAGGCATAACCCGTTTTTTTTAAGAAAAGTTTATTTGTTCAAGCAGAAAATAGGCCAGCATCACTGGAGTGGCAATAGTATCTTTTCGAAACGCCAAAACCGGGTTTACGGATGCAGCTTTCAACCCAATGCCTGTAGGGTGGTTTGTATGATATCGTCGAAATAGTGGCGGTCAGTGGTGGACTTTGCCGATACCCGCATTCCTTTTATATTATTAAGGATAAAATACGTCAATGCCAGGGTGTCCTGCTTTTGGGTGATTTCGCCGTTTTGCTGACCTTTTTGTACCAGGTTGGAGAAAATGTCTGCGAGTTGTTGTTCGTTTTTGCAAATAATGTCTTTGACCTCCGCATCGTGGTTGGCCACTTCCACTTCTGCATTCACCAGGAAACAGCCCTTGTGTTCGGCATCACCCAACAGCTGTGTGATCATATATTCGAGCAGTTTCTTTATGGCCTCCCTGGCTGATCCCGCCTGGTTAATAAGGCCACACATCTGGTTGCCCGACACTTGCTGGTAATATTCCAGGGCTTTCAGGTACAAGCTGTGCTTGTCGCCGTAGGTATCATAGAGGCTGGACCGGCTAATTCCCAGGTGATCCACCAATTCCTGCATGGAGGTACCATTGTATCCCTTGTTCCAGAAAAGGGATGCCGCTTTCGCCAACACTTCGTCCTGATCAAAATCTTTTGGTCGTGCCATAACAAAAATAGCTTTGCCCATTCAGTGTATGAGCAAAGCTATTGATTTTTGGGGGTTAAAGGGAGTAAAATCCTCAAAAATTCCCATATGTCGAGTCAGATTGCTCTGCCAGACAGAAGTTTTACCGCACGCCGCCGCTGGCAATGATGGTTTCACCGGTTAGCCAACGCGAATCGTCGGATGCTAAAAATACGGCGATAGGCGAAATGTCATCGGGCTGACCAATTCGGCCGAGTGGAGTACTTTTAACAGCATTGTGATGAAAATCGCTGCCAATGATGCCTGCCGAGTGAACACCTTCGGTTTCTACCATACCAGGATTGATGGCATTGACTCGGATTTTCTTGGGACCTAATTCTTTGGACAATACCTGTGTGATAGAGTCAACGGCAGCTTTGGTAGCCGTGTAAACTGTGCTTCCGGGAGGGGTAATGCGGGTAACAGTAGAACTAATGTTAATAATACTTCCGCCTTTGTCGCCAAAGCTTTTGACCGCACCTTTGGTTGCCAGTAGCAAACCCAGCACGTTGGTATTGAACTGGCGGTTGTACTCCTCCACACTCAGGTCTTCGATAGCCCCGAACTGATATACGCCTGCGTTGTTGACGAGTATATCCAGGCCACCAAAGGTTTGCTGCGCTTGAGCAAAGAGGTTGTCGACATCGGCGGGCTTGGAGATATCGCCCTGAACGGCAATGGCTTTGCCTCCATTGTTGACAATTTCGGCAACTACTTGCTCGGCACCTTCTTTGGCCGAAGCATAGTTGACAACTACAGCGGCGCCTTCGGCGGCCAGACTTTTCGCAATGCCAGCTCCAATGCCTTTGGATGCACCGGTAACCAAAGCAACTTTGTTTGTTAACTTTTTCATGGGTGTGTTAGCGTTAAAAAATTTATTCCGGAACAATCGTTCCATATACCCACAACAGCATTTCGGAATAAACGTTCCGGAATGTCGATTAATTTTTTTCAAGCAAGCCAGAAAACGTAAAATAGTATCCGTGGAAAACGCAAAACACCATAAACAAAAAGGTGTTGACTGTACAGTCAACACCTTTTTATCTCGGACAGGAATGCCTTATCAATAATGCACATTCTGGGCATCGTATTTACGCCACTCCTGTTCTAGGTACCGGGCATCTTCTTCCGTTCTCGGATGCACACCCATCACAATATTGCCTTCTTTGATGCTGGATTCATACACTTTGGCTCGTTCTTCAGGAATACCGGCCCCAATCAGGGCACCGAGCAAACCACCTGTCAGGCCACCCGCACCCGCACCAGCCAAGGCCGCCGCTAACGGACCCGCAACTACCAATCCCAAACCGGGAATCACCAGCGACGTACCAATGGCCGCGATGGCTCCGGCAATGGCACCCAGCGTACCGCCAATCGCCGAACCGGCTCCGGCTCCTTCCAGTGCCTTGTTCCCCAAGTCGGTATCTTTGTGTGTATCGTGGTTTTTGGTGTCACCAAAATGCTTTTTGCGCGCCTCGTCCGACATCATCAGGTTGATGTCGTCAGTGGTGTAGCCTCGTTGGCGAAGCGATTCGTAAGCTCTTTCGGCACTGTCGCGGTCTTTGAATGTGGCCGTTAGCAAGCCGCGTTGGGCCGTCGACGAAGTACCATATGAATTCTCATTGTAAGTTGCCATGTAAATAAAGGTCTAAGTGATAAATAGTTGTGTGGCACACAACCAATTGTGCCACAGCGTATTTAGCAAAAAAACCATACCTACACGATAGTTGGCAGGTGGGGGTTCATGGAAAAGAGTGCCAGTGATACCGTGGTTGGGATGTCTGGGTTTTGAAAGTTTAAGAGATACTATTTTCCCAAAGCCTGTATCAAGTATCTATAATGGCATTCGCTTTGCCGGTCAAATGGAAGGCAACCCAATGACTGTTACCGGATTTTGCGGTGGTAATCTTCCACTTCTTTCAATACCAGCCGCAGGCTTTCCTTGACAATGTCGCCCATGCTTTGGCACGAGTAAAAGATGTTGTTCTGGTGATGGTCGGCCAGTTGGTTGCGCAGGTTTGCTACATTTTCAAACGGTGCAATCGCGTCTTCGGCCATCACGTCGGTGAGGGCAAAAATGCGGTTGCCTGTGGTATTCAGCCGGCTGGCAATCATCGACTTTTCTTCCGATTGGTACTGATGCACACTTTCGGGCGAAAGGCGGTTCTGGCCCAGTGCAATGATCGGATTGTTCTGTTTGAAGTATTGCGGCAGAAAAACCGTCTTGCGGCCTTCGTAACTCTGCTGGTCAAAGTCGATGGCCCGGATGCGGTAGTGGATCTCGTCAAAATCCTGGGTGACAATGATCACAAAGTTGCTGCTGTGCATGTCGCCAAGCAGCCGCACAAAGCATCGTTCGTTGAATTTGACAAACTCTTTCACCAGGCGCGTGCTGTTCAGGCTTTTGTCTTTCAGGTGGTTTTGAATGAACTGATTGCCCGGTATGCCCGCAATGTGCTCTTCCACAATGGTATCGCTGCTGCTAATATAGCTGATGCGGTTGGGCGAGAGAATATGCTCCAGCTCCAGCCCGTATATGCGGGAGGCATCGGCCCGCTTGATGTAGAAATAATCAAAATTATCGTTGAGGGTATTCACAATCCGCACACGGAACGGTCGGGTATTGGCGTAGGCACACATATCCACCCGGTCGACGGTCAGGTGACGGGTTACCGAAAGGTCGCCACCGATCTTCAACTCGGCATACATCACTTTCAGGCCGCGGTAAATTTCGTCGATGCGGTGGGGCGGATAAAAAACCGTTTCCCAAAGCGTATCTTTTCCCTCTTTGTCGTACAGCGTAATGGCATTGTCAAACTGGGCTACATCTTCGTAATGCACCGGCAGCCGAATTTCACGGCCGTATTTGATCAAATATTGCCGCAATGCCGGGTTAATCGGATAAATGCGCTTTTTTCTGCTGATGAAAGCCAATCGTTCGGAATGATTAGTGAATAAGTAAAGGTAGCAAAAAACAAAACCTCCCGACACGCAGGAGGTTTTGGCTTTTAGAAAGATACTATTTTTTCAGACTAACAGTCGCATTTCTCAGCTACGTAGAAGAAATCCAGGCAGGTGTCCACGTTTTCGTCCAGGAAATAGTCGGTGTACTGAATTTCGTTGACCAGCCCGGTATTGCTGGTCATTAGCTTCTTGCGGTTCATACGGTTCAGGATATCGTACGGAATCTGTAGCAAAGCCCGGGGCAGCCGGTATTGCAGGTTCAGAATATCGTAACGGGTAATTTTCTCAACGGCTTTTTTGTTCTGCTCCATATACGCCTCAACTTTCTCATTGCCCTGCACCCCAAACGTGCGAAGCTTGGTAAAATGCCGTTTCATCAGTGCCGTCAGTTGTGGTGCTGTGTATTCCCGCACGTGCCACGGATTGCGCGTCAGCGAACGTCGGATGTTGGGTGTGGTAATGATGAGCTGCCCTTTCATTTTCAGCACGCGATGCAACTCCTTGATAAACAGATCGTCGTTTTCGATGTGTTCGATTACCTGAAAGGCTACCACGCAATCGTAACTTTCGGTAGGAATGTCTTTGAGCGGCGGCACATTCTGGTAAATGAACTTCGCGTTGGGATACGTTTGCCGCAGTTGCCCAATGAGCTGATCGTTCTTGTCAATGCCCGTATACTGGTCGCACTGTTCCGACAAAATGGCAATCCCCCGCCCTACCCCGCATCCTACCTCCAGCAGTTGACCATCGGTAATGGTGGTCGCTTCATGGTAGGCAAACAGCAGCCGCTGGTGAATCGGATTGTCCGAAACAATTTCATGCGAGGTTATTTCTGTTGTGCTAAAAGACATATTGAATTCGGAATTCGGATTTGGGAATGCAGAATGGCAGACCTGATCCGGCTTTTATCATTTATTTTTCTTTGCGGTTTTTCCTGAAGTTGTAAAGATAGCGATCGGTTCGTCAGCCTCTTGAATTAAGTCATTCAAAAGACTGCCTTTCACCAAACCTGACTCAACCATAAGTTCAAGCCAAAACATGGTTTCATCAGCTTCCTCTTCTACAATGGTTATTTTAGAAATAAAATCGGCTTGTGATCTGGCACGGCAAGTGGCACGATAATTCGCACCTACAGATGTACCCGAACGTAAAACTTGTTTACCGATCACCTCTGCTGTTTTGCTGGTAGGAAGACTTTCTACCAGTTTAATGATTCGTAAAGAGAAAGCTTTTGTGCGTTGTTTTAAATCACTATTCATTGGAATTGGGGTACTTAAAAAATCAGTACTTGAACATCAGAATGAATACTTCACCCAAAAAAGAAGTAACTTTTCATTCCGCATTCCCAAATCCGAATTCAAAACTTCACTCCCGCTTTCTTGAGCTGACTTTTGACAAAATTTTTCAAAGTTTCTTTGGTATTGGTACCCACTTTTTTCAGGGTGCTGTCGCCTGGCTTGGGTTTGAAAATAGTATCGTGGTACTTGTTGAGTATCGACGGATCGGTGATAGGCGTATAGAAATACGTATAGAACGACTTGCGCGTCTCACCCGGCGGCAGCGTGATTTTGGAATAGCCGTGGTACGAGATTTCACTGGTTTCGAAAATCAGGCAGCGGTTCAGCAGCGGCATCACCATCTTTTCCATTTTGGTCATGTCGGCATTCCACATCTCCATGCCTCCGCCGTATTCGTCCTTCCAGTTTTTGTTCAAATAAATCAGCATGTTCAGCCGGCGGTAGACGTTCTTGACGTGGTGAATGTTAAAATCCACGTGCACATCCAGAAAACTGCCGTCGCCACCCTGGTGTAGGCCGGTGCCCAGGTTGTCATCCGTCACAAATACGCCTTCGATACCCGTAACTTTGGCCATCCACTGGGCAAACTCCGGCGACATGATCTCGGCCCGCACCTGCGCAAACACCGGGTCGAAATCGGAAAAGTTGGAACCCTCCGATTTGTTTTCGTTCATGCCTTTCCAGTGCTTGGTCAGCTTCTCCACCGAAGGAAACTGCCCATACAACCGGTTGGCAACGTCATCTTTCAGAAAATTATCCAGCACCAGGTGTTTGTACGGCTTGGATACCTGAAACTCGGCGGCCAGCTGGGTCACCTTGGCCGGGTCGGTATAAGTAGGATTAATCAGTTCCATATACAATTGTTTGCTATACAGTTGAAAGACAAGTCAGTAACTCCAGGGTTGGTGTATATTTTATAAACGGACGAATTTCGGAAAACTGTTATGAAAAATAAACCAACCGGGATTTTCGTTGTTAAAAAGGTATTATTTTTTTACTGTCAATTCTGAATGAGTTTCTGAAAAACTAACTACTTTTAGATTACTGTTTACAAAATTACAGAATTTTACGCAACCCAAGGGTTTTCGTTCCGAAAAGTTGCGGTCTGGTTACCGAAAGTTATCGTATCATCCGAAAAAGCCATAGGCCCGTTCATGAAGTGTTATCATTTTTTTGTGGGAATCACAGTGTTGATGTTGGGAGCCGCCGGTTGCTCTCGTCCGCCAGCCAAGCCCATCAGTAATCCAAACAAACCCATTGTTTCGGAAGAAATTAGTATTGTTCCCAAAACCAAAACTCTGGTAGGCGACACATCGGTTCGGGTGTTTGTCGAGGCGCAGATTCTGGGCAATTACCAGGCCATGACCCCACAGCGGTTTGCCTCCGAATTTATTTTCAATTACGCCATCCTGACCGATTACAACAGCCGGGACGTGTTGCAGCGCAAGAATGTACGGCTCCAACCGGAAGACATTGAACAAGCCGATGGGAGCCGCTTCCTGTTCAGCTTTGACGTGTCTAAACTACAAGTGCCTACGGCGCTTTTATTGCTGGAAATCAATAACATATCCGCCTCTCGCAAAGTATTGCACGATGTGCCGCTGCGTTTCAAACCGACACGTCTGAGCGATACGTACGGAATTTTTGATCAGTACGGCGAGTATCCGATGATCCGGAATTTTGCCGCTACCGATGATACCCTCCAGGTTATGACGTTGAGCCGTACCACACGCACCCTGACGGTGCTGCGCTACGATCATACATTTGAACCGGCGCCTTCGCCGATGGGCACGGCTGCCAAGCCCGTGGCCCGTACACTGGCGACGGACAGTATGTTCACGGTATCCACCAACCAGCCTTTCGTACTGAGCCAGCCAGGACTGTATTTTTTCCAGGAAGATACCACACAAAATACGGGTGTAAGCATCTGGATTGGCGACAAACGCTACCCACGGTACACACGCCCCGAAGATCTGGTGGAGCCGCTGATTTATATCAGTACCAAGAACGAACTGAAAGAATTGCAGACAACCACTGCGGCCAAAAAAACGCTGGATACCTACTGGCTGCGCCTCACCAGCAACAGCGAGACCCGCGCCAAACGCAGCATCCGGGCGTATTATCGTCGTGTCGCAACCGCCAACCGCCTCTTTACCAGCTACAAGGAAGGCTGGAAAACGGACATGGGCATGATCTACATCGTGCTGGGCCAGCCCGACCAGGTGACGCGCCTCCGCGACAAGGAAGTGTGGACGTATACACAAAACGCTAACTTTTCAGAAATCAACTTCACGTTCATGCGACGCTCCAATGCGTTCAGCGAAGACGTGTTTGAGCTGGTCCGTTATGTCGAGTACGAGCCGATCTGGTACCCAGTGGTGGAAGAATGGCGCAAAGGTGTGGTGGAGTGAAAGTAAATGCGGAATTTGGAGTGTTGAATGCGGAATGGAAAGGTTTTTTGCAGTTTTGGAAGATACTATTTTTAACCACTGATTGCATCTGATTTGACTGACCAAGCCGAATGGATTTAAGATTCGTTCCGCCTTGTGTAATCTGTGTCATCCGTGTTCCATCCCTTTTCAGGCCAATCATAAAAATCCGTTACAATCTGCGGTTTCGACATTTTTCCTACCTTTGCACGATCTTTCCATTTTAACATTTTCGCTTTGAACAAAGACAGCGTTTTTGGCATTCATGCCGTGATTGAAACCATCCGGGCGGGTAAAGAAATAGACAAACTGCTGGTGCAGCGCGACTTGGGTGCCGCTGGCAATCTGGCTGAATTGCTACAAACGGCGCACGAGCACAATGTCCCGGTGCAACGTGTGCCCAAAGAACGCCTCGACCGGGTGACGCGCAAAAACCACCAGGGTGTGATTGCCTTTGTGTCGGCAGTGAATTATGCCAAACTTCATAATGTCATCAGCGACGTATACGAACGGGGACAGACGCCGCTGATTCTGATCCTGGACCGGATTACCGATGTCCGTAATTTCGGCGCCATTGCCCGCACTGCCGAGTGTGCCGGTGTACATGCGTTGGTTATCCCGACCAAAGGGGCGGCGCAGATCAATGCCGATGCGGTGAAAACATCGTCGGGTGCCTTGAATTTTATCCCGGTTTGCCGCGAAGAGAGCCTGGTGCGAACCGTCACTTTCCTACAGGAATCCGGATTGCAGGTAGTTGCATGCACTGAGAAAGCCGAAAACCTGCTTTACAAGACGGACTTGTCTGGGCCAACGGCCATTGTCATGGGTTCGGAAGAAGACGGCATCTCCAACGAACTCATCCGCAAAGCCGATGTAATTGCCAAAATCCCGCAAATTGGTCAGATCGCTTCCCTTAACGTGTCCGTAGCCGCGGGCGTTATGATCTACGAAGTAATAAGACAGCGTTTGGGCTAATCCGAAATAGTATGCCTGTCGGCAGACAGGGTTTGAAAAGCCAAAACCCCGCGTCTCACTCACAAATGTGCAGGGGTTTTATTTTCAATTGTTTTGTAAAAAATACTTGACATTATGTATGATTTACAATACTTTTGTAAAGTATGTTTTACATCGTCTTACCTTTGATCGACTATGACACCAAATTTGTTGCTTCCGAACCGATTCAAGCGAATGGGTTGGATTGTGCTCATGCCGTTTGCCCTGCTGAGTATCCTGTACATGTGGCCTCCCTTATCCAGGGAATCGCAGAATGCCCTGGACGACATTCTGCGATTGATCACCGACAAGCCTTCCTTTAGACATCTCTATGCCGACTTGGGTGACGAGTTTATCAGTGTGGGTTTGCTGGTGGGATTAATACTGACGGCTTTCTCGAAGGAAAAAATCGAAGACGAATGGGTGGCTAAAATACGTCTGGAATCTCTGTTGTGGAGTGTATATGTCAATACGGGCCTTGTTTTTTTAGCCATTCTCTTCTTGTACAGTGACGCATTTCTAAGTGCCATGATTTACAATCTGTTCACTACTCTCATCTTTTTCATCATACGTTTTAATTTTATGATTTGGTCAGAAAACCGGAAAATGAATAATTCACTAACCTGAAATAATCTCTTTATGCAAATCTCATTTCTACCCAACAGCTTCAAAAAAGTCGGAATTGTATTCGTCATTGCCTCTTTCATTACAGGCTATCAGGATATTGTTCGAGGATTTCAGCGTGGTTATACTAGCCAACCGTATGATGTGCCTATGCGCGCGGTTTCATTGACATCGTTGGAGAGCTGGAGTGACATTCTGCTTTTTGTGGGAATGTTAATTTATGTATTCTCGAAAGAGAAGATAGAGGATGAATACCTTTTCCAGAAAAGAGCAGAATCATTCACCTTGTCATTTGTAGGCATTCTGCTAGTGTCTTTTATGCTATTTCTCGCAGGAATTACGGTGACGAAGATTCTATGGTTGTTGTTTGTCCAACTGGCGTCTTTCCTGATCATCTTTTATTTCAAAAAACGGGAGGTTGCATGAAAAACACCATCCGCATTGAAAGGGCAATTAAGAACATCACACAAGCTGAGCTGGCCGAACTGGTTCAGGTGTCACGGCAAACGATTAACGCCATCGAGGCCAATAAATACGTTCCTTCGGCGGTATTGGCAATGAAGATTGCCCGTACATTTGGCAAGCCGGTAGAGGAAATTTTCACGTTGGAAGATACTGACTAGCCTATATTCGGTGTATGTTGAACAGAACTCTGTTCAACTCTTGGCGCAAAGAACACGCAAACAGAAAAAGTTTTCGTGAGTCATTGACCAGAATTCTGTTCGCTTTGGATTTTGACAATAACTCTGGTCAGATTTTATTTTGAACAGAACTCTTGTCGGTTTTTTCTTGACCAATAGAATGGTCAAGCTACCCCATGACTTGTATACAGGTCAGAAACTACAAAGGCTTCCACCTGCCGCAAGTTCTGAGTTAGTTTTACGCTGCCTGTTGCAAGGGATTTTGGTTCAGCAGGTTTTTCATGGATTGGTACAACTGGGGAGCTTCGGCATTCATTTCTTTCGGGTTCTCGAAAAACGTTTCTACCGCTACCGCAAACAGTTCGGCAATGTTGGAGCCTGCATATTTGCGCAAAATCGATTCTTCGCCTTCCTGTATTTTTCGGTATTCGTGTTTGGCCTGTTGAAAAAATTCCTTCACATGTTCAGGTGCCAGGAAATCTTCGCCGTAGCGACGGTTTTCGAGCAGCAGGGCATGGGCCATTTCGTGCAGGCCTACATTCAGCGAATCGTTCGGATAAAAATAGCCTTCGACAAAATGCTTCCACGACAGCACAATGATGCCGCCGGCATTGACTTCGCCCACGTGGTAGTCGCGGTTGACCAGCGAATAGTATTCATCCGGATACAGGATGATTTTGTCGAAATGCGAAAGATACACCGGCGACAGGCCGAAGGTAAGCTGCACGGCACAAGCGGCAACGAGCACTTTCATTTCATCCGTAATCTCCAGCTTGCCACGGGAAATGAATTCTTTTTCGTATAAGAAGTCGGCCACCCGCTGGTTAAACTCCGTTTTTTGCGCAGGCGTGAGCGTGCGGTAATACGCAAAGTGTTTTTCAAGAACACCGTCGTTGAAAGTCAGCGTTTGCGCGGTAGCCAGTTGCCTGTCCGATTGTTGTTTCCAATAGAAAAATGCGACAAGCGTAATGCCGGCCAGAAGAAGGTATACCATAGCGTTGAAGAAGCGAAAAAAGTTTACAAAACCGGGAGTCCAGCTGCGTCACCATCGGCCGGATTCGCCGACCAACATTCCGTTTGATGGTAACAGCTTAATCCGGCAATCGGTTTGAATCGGGATGGTGGTTGTTGTTGGTAAATGCCTTAAAACAGAAAAAAGTAAGCGTATTTCTACACTTACTTTCCGTAATAAATAATCTGTTAAAATAGTATCTTTTGAAAAGCCAAAGCCTGCCTCAGCTGATTCCGCCGAATTGCCGTAAGAAACGAACATCGTTTTCACTGAACAGCCGCAGGTCGCGCACCTGATACAGCAGATTGGTGATGCGTTCGATGCCCATGCCAAAGGCAAAGCCGGTGTAGGTTTCCGGATCAATGCCGCAGTTGGCCAGCACATTGGGATCAACCATACCCGAGCCGAGAATCTCGACCCAGCCGGTGTGCTTGCACATCTGGCAGCCGTCACCCTTGCAGATCAGGCACGAAATGTCCATCTCGGCGCTGGGTTCGGTAAATGGAAAATATGACGCCCGGAAACGTACTTTCACATCGTTGCCAAACATTTCTTTCACAAAGTAATACAGCGTATTTTTCAGATCGCGGAAGCTTACATCGGTGTTGATATACAACCCCTCCACCTGGTGGAAAAAGCAGTGGGCCCGTGCCGAAATGGCTTCGTTGCGGTATACACGGCCCGGCATGATGGCCCGGATCGGCGGCTTTTTGTTTTCCATCAGCCGCACCTGTACACCCGAGGTGTGTGTGCGAAGCAGCACATCATCGGCGGGATTATCCGTTTTCTTGATAAAAAACGTATCCTGCATTTCACGGGCCGGGTGGTTTTCGGCAAAATTCAGCGCCGCAAAGTTATGCCAGTCGTCCTCGATTTCGGGGCCGTCGGCCACCGAAAAGCCCATTCTACCAAAGATTTCGATGATGCGGCTGCGCACCAGCATCAGCGGATGCGCCGAACCGAGTTCATTGGGATATACCGGCAGGGTGAGATCAACCGGGGCCGATTGCTGCGCCGACAAGACCTGCTCTTCGATCCAAGCCTGTTTTTCTTTGAATTTTGTCTCAGCCAGATTCTTCAGCGTGTTCAGTTCGGCACCCATGGCGCGGCGGTCTTCGGCCGGTATGGTTTTCATGCCTTCAAACAGCTCGGCAATCACGCTTTTGCGGCTGATATACGCCATGCGGAATTGCTCCAGCTGCTCGGCAGAGTCGATTTGCGCAGTTTCAATCTGCTCACGAATGTCCTTGATGCGGTCTAACATGTAGTCAAATAAATAATTCAGGTTTTGCAAAGATAACAGTCTGCCTGCAAATAGTATCTTTTTCCGGGCAAAAACCTGCACGCCTCACGGGCAGATAAAACCGGTGAGCTTTTCGAAAAAACATTGTTTTTTACAAGAGAATATCTTTATTTTGCGTCCCTTTGTGTGTAAAAACCAAAACAGGCTTGTTTTTTACAGAAAATAGTATGTTTTAAAACGGCAAAACCTCACAATAGTATTTTTAATCACCTATTTCAATTGTCAAAGAATGGCATTAATTGGTAAAATCAGAGAGAAAGCCGGCTGGGCAATCGGCTTGATTGCATTAGGACTAGGTCTTTTCATTGTCGGCGCCGACTTCTTCGGCCCCAACTCCCGACTTTTCAGCAACGATGCCAAAGTGGGCGAAATAGCTGGTCAAAACATTGACGCAAAAGATTTTGAAGCGCAGGTGGAGCAGATCAAGGCGAATCTGGCCATGCAGGGACAAGCACCTGACGAACAGCAAACCCAGCAGATTCGCGAGCAGGTATGGCAGGAAATGATTTTCCGCTATGCGTACCAGCCTCAGTTTGACGACCTGGGCATTGCGGTGACGCCTGAAGAACGCGAAGATATGATCGTAGGAGACAACATCCATCCGATCATCAGACAGACGCAGGTGTTTCAAAACCCGGCCACCGGGCAGTTCGACAAGAACATGCTGAACCGCTACCTCGATTATGTGGAATCGGATACCGCCCGCCCGCAGGACAAGCAACTGTGGGAAAACTTTGTGGTAAACCAACTGCCCCAGACCCGTCTGCGCGAAAAATACGATAACCTGTTGCGCAACTCCCTGTATGTAACCCAGGCTGAGGCACAACGCGAATACGAAGCACAGACGGCCAAAGCCGATGCCAAGTATGTATACATCCCATACTATTCCATTCCGGATTCGACAGTCAAAGTTACCGACGACGAACTGCAGACATATCTGTCCGAGCACCGCAACCTGTACAAAGGCGACGAAACCCGCAGCCTGGAATACGTGACTTTCCCGGTAATGCCTTCGGCCAAAGACAGCGCGGATCTGAAAAAAGAGCTGATCGATCTTTCCAAGCAACTGGCATTGGCACCCAACGATTCGTCGTTTGCCGTGGCTGAGTCAGAAGTGGAAGTACCCGGCAATGGTGGCTATCAGGTAATCGGGCAGCTGCCTCAGGAAATTCAAGGTACAGTTTCAACCCTGATTCCCGGTTCTATGAATGGACCCTTCCAGGATGGCAACGAATATTATATCTTCAAATACGGCGGTTCCAAGGACGACAGCGTTCCTTCACTGCGTGCCAGCAATCTTTTGATTGACGCCCGCAAAGGCCAGGTGTCAGACTCTGCCAGAGCCGAGGCCAAAAAGAAGGCGGAAGAAGTATTGAAGCAAATCCAGGCTGGTGCAAGCTTTGAAGCATTGGCACAGCAATATAATACCGATGCCACCCGTCAAACCGGTGGCGACCTGGGATGGTTCTCCAAGACAGGTCAAATGGTGAAGCCTTTTGAAGATGCGGCTTTCAGTTTTAATGGCACCGGCCTGATTCCACGTGTTGTTGAAACCGACTTCGGTTACCACATCATCAAAATCACCCAGCCCAAAACCTACAAAAAATACAAGGTATCGGTGATTCGCAAAGCCATTGCATCCAGCGAAACCACCCGCAACGAAGTGTATCGCAAGGCCAGCCTGTTTGCCAGCCAGGTCAACGACGCCGCTTCGTTCAAGGCTGTGGTGAAGAAAGACCCAACCCTGTCATCTTATACTGCGGACCGCATCCAGCCACAAGCGACCAGCATCAACACGTTGACACAGGCACGCGAAATCGTGCAGTGGGCCTTTAACGACGAACGCAAAGTAAACGATGTGTCCAAGCAACTGTTCGAACTGAACGAACCGGATCAATATGTAGTGGCGGTGTTGACCAGCAAAAGCGCCAAGGGGGCGCCATCGGTAGATGCTTACCGTGCCGAACTGACCAGCAAAGTGCGCAACCAGAAAAAAGCCGAGCAGATCATCACCAAGCTGGGGAATGCGTCTGGCACACTGGAATCCATTGCTCAGAAATACGGTGCACAAGCGCAGGTATTGACCGGAACCGACATCACACTGGCATCCAATTCGCTTCCGAGTGTGGGTCTGGAGCCTGCCGCCCTGGGCAAAGCATTGGGTCTGAAAGCAGGCCAGCGCAGCAAACCGATCAAAGGTGAAAACGGTGTGGTGATCATCGAAGCTACCCGGCAAACGCCTGCCCCGCAAATTGCTGATTACACCCAGTACAAGAATCAGCTGAAACAAAACAAGAGTTTCTCCGTCACCTACCTTGCAGGGGAGGCAATCAAGGAGAAATCGAAAATTGAAGACGAACGTTACAAATTCTATTGATCGAAAATAGTATCCTTTCAAAATAAAAAACCCTGCTTTTCCGAAAGCAGGGTTTTTTATTTTTATCCCGGTGCGCCAAATGTTAAATTTCTTTAAAAAGAAACTTTGTCCAGACAACAAACATGCAAAAGTGGCGTTCTTGATGCAATAGAGTCATTTAGAGACGTGAAAGGGCTCTTGTTCAGTTCTGGAAAAGAACCGGTATGTTGCCGGTTCTTTTTTCTGATACAAAACCGGCACAACTTTTGCTAAGTTTATTTTACACGAGGGTTACCTTTGAAAGAAAACCTCATCAAGACATATACAACCACACTCCACTTACTACAACTATGATAACTTTAACTGCACTAGTAGCCTTTGTTCTGGTAAACGGTTTTATTCTTTTGGATAAACGTACCGAAAAAAACCTTTCTAATCCATCCGATCAGTAAACGCTGCGACGCAGTGTTTCTGCAATCACTCTTTTTGTTATTTCTGACACTAAAAATCCCTGGAACGCATGTCCCAGGGATTTTTTTATGCGTTCCAGCAGCGTTACGCGTCTTATTCCAATACATACCAGGAGTAACCATTGGGTGGTAACGTGAATGTAAAAGACACCCGGTGATCCCGGTCAACTTTGTAGCGGCGGGGCTTGCCTTCTTTTTCACGTATCCGCACCGACGACGAAAGCCCCGTATAGTAGACCGGTAACGCAACGGTTTGTGTCATCGCTTCCGACGTCGGGTTATACAACAATACAAAACCCTTGTGGCTGAGATTCGGATTAACGTGCATGATGCCGTCCCAATCGCGGCCGTCGGGGCGGCGAAGGTGAATAATATCCGAATTCAAAATATCGCGGTAAGTTTTGTACCAGGCAATGGTTCGGCTCACGACTGCCTGGGTGCGGTCGGTGTCGTACAGGCGCGGACCGCGGTAGCAGGCTTGCACGCCAGCACCGTAGTATTGCACCATCAGTTGCTCATAATCCGCCAGATGCTCACTGAGTGGTTCAAGCACTGCCTCCGGCCCTCCTCCCTGATAAACCGTCAGCGGCACAAATCCCCAGCCCATTGAAGGGGTTTTTTCCCAGGTACCATCGTAGATATTTTGTCGGTTCAGGACTTTTTGCTGTTCGCGCGGCAACGAAAAGTTGACCTCCCGGTAGCCAACCGCAATTTTGTGCGTGCCATCCAGAAAATACCAGTCGGGCGCATTGATGTACACGCCCCGTGCCGTAAGCCAGTGGTACAACTCCTTCTGAATCTCCATCTGCTTCCATTGGGAGTCCGTTACATCTCTATGGCCCGGATGACGGGTGGAAGCACACACATCGCCGGGATAAGGCCCGTCATTTTCCCAGATGTCAAATCCAGTGGTGCTGATGAATTTCTTGATCTTGTCGCGGTAGGCCAGTCCCCAATAACTTCCGAAACACGGTGCGTTGCCGAAAAAAGCGCCACCGGGCTTGCCGGTAATCGGATTGATCACATCAGTGGTATCGTCAATTCTGCGGCTGCTGAAGAGCGAGTAGCTGCCGATCCTTACGTTTTTGCGATGGGCATAGTCTGCGATTTTTTTCCAGCGCGACAGGTTCGCCTCAGAGGTATCTTCCATGGTACAATGGCTGCCAAAGCTTAGGATTAACGCCTCGTAACCCGTGGCTGCACATTGGTCAATGGCTGTGAAGACCTGTTCGTCGGTACGGCTGACGAGGTGCATGAAAACGGGGTTCTGGGCAATCCAGGGTGCTATGGTCCGGTACATTTTCCGGATGGACAGGCCCCGCCTTTCGCGGTCATAGCTATCCATCAGCAACTCGTATGTCCGGATGGAGGAGAAACGTGTGTGCGGAGCCAGATCTGTCCCAATGCCTTTGGACGGGTACACTTCCAGCAAACAAGGAGTGGTAAAGTTGTAATTGACCTGGGAGGTATAGGTGGAGTCGGTTTTCCAGTGCGTGGTCTGGTCGCTGATGGCATAGCGCATGGCATTGTTGAAGGCGTAGTTGGTTTCTACGTAGATACCTTGCGGCTTCGCCATTTGCTCCACACTGCCGACAACGGCACTTTCTTCTTCGACAATGCCCAAAATCTCGTTCTTTACCTGGTTCAGGCGCATGGCCTGGCCGCTTTGGTTATGCACCTCCACCCACTTGACCAGCAAAGGCAAGCCGTCATAGAGCTGATAGTTCACGTCCACGGCAATGTCTTTCAACGAAGGCAGCGACGAACGAAAATGAAACGTCAGTTTCTTGCCGCTGACGGCAGGCACCGCACCCGACCACGCCCAGGCTTTCCAGGGAAGAAACGGGGCAAGCTCCGCAACGGAAAAGTCAGTCAATTGAAAGTCGCTGCTTCCGGTTGTCATTCGTGCGAGCCATTGATTTTGAAAATAGGCGTTTTCGGGCTGGCCCGACAGTCCGCCTATCCGGTAGGGCGTGCCGTTGATGGTGACTTCGGCTTCGGGCTTCACCGCCCGGATCAGTTCTTGCTGGTTGATCAGGTTTTTGTAGGAAATGCAGGCCAGGTTGGGAGCCCGCACAAATTCACGCTTGAGCAGTCCGTTGGCAAGAATGATCGTGGACCGGTCAGGCGACTGGTAAACCTGAGCTTTTGAGGCAGGTTTTCGTACCAGCCAGTCGGTATTGCTGGCGGTTGTCTCTAGTTGAGGCGACCACAAGGGCAAAGGCCCTGCCTGCGCAGATGCATTCATCGGATTCATTACCCATGTCAACGGAACGAGCATGGATAACAAGCGTGTCAGTATTTTTTTCATGAGGGATAGACAGGTGGCAGGTGTTTGATTGCTATCAAATTAGCAAAACAAATCATCTTTCCGTCAGGTGTGCTGCACCCACAAAGAAAAAATTTATGGAAGTTTTGTAAGGAACGGCTGCCGGGTTCGTCTACGGAGATAAACACCAACATTTGTTCCCTATGAAAAACACACGCATTATCCTGTTCCTGCTTTTTGTGTCCATGAGTATCCTCAGCCAGGCCCAGGCCGACATCCGAAAAAAGCAGTTCAATCTCGAGTCATCCGGATTGGCCCTTCAGGGGTATGACCCGGTTGCCTACTTTACCCAGAACAAAGCAGTGGCGGGTAGCAAAGACTATTCGGCTGTAGCGGACGGGGTTACCTATCATTTCTCTTCGGCGAAGAACCGCGATCTGTTCAAGGCAAACCCCGGTAAATATGAACCCCAGTACGGCGGCTGGTGTGCCTATGCCATGGGGGCCACGGGTGAAAAAGTGGAAATAGATCCGGAAACTTTCAAGATAACGCAGGGCAAGCTCTATCTGTTTTACCATACCTGGGTAAACAACACGCTGCCCAAATGGAACAAAGACGAAGCTTCCCTGAAAAGCAAGGCGGATGCCAACTGGGCCAAAACCTTCCACTGAGTTCTGGCCTCTCCAAGTACCATTGCAACCAGCCGGGGTTTTGCCCTTTCCCGGGACACTATTTTTTACTGTTTTTAAACTTATGAACCCATGAAAAAGACAAGCATCTATGTACTGTTGACGGTCTGTTTGGTAGCCCGGGCCTATGCCCAGAAAGCGGAAATCTTTTCGCCCGGTGGCAAAGCCATCAAAGGGTACGACCCGGTGGCATTTTTCAGCGAACAAAAAGCTATGAAAGGCAACGATAGCCTGAGCTACCAGTGGAAAGACGCCACCTGGTATTTTGCCAGCAACGCCAATCGCGACAAATTCAAAGCCAATCCGGAAGCATTTGCACCCCAATACGGGGGCTATTGTGCATACGGTACTGCCGACGGCCACAAGGCACCTACCGAAACCGACACCTGGACCATTGCCAATGGTAAGCTGTATTTCAACTATAACCAGAAGGTAAAGACACTTTGGGACAAAGACCGACCCGGCTACATTGAGAAAGCCGACAAGAACTGGCCGGTGATCAAAGACAAAGAATAGCGTCTGTTGGAATCATTTCTGAAACGCAGGTTCAGCCGATGGCAGGACTCGTTCGTAAGTATGCAAAGACAGCACATTCCGCTACTTATGGATCTCACTCAGAAACAAACCCATGCTGCCGAATGGGTACATGCCTATTCAGACATACTGTACCGCTATGTGGCCAGACGGGTAAACGACGCCCATACGGCAAAAGATCTGGTGCAGGAAACCTTTCTGGCCGCCTGGCGCAATGCCGATGGCTACAAAGGCCAGGCATCGGTCAAAACATGGCTCTTTGCCATCCTTAAAAACAAACTGACGGATCATTACCGCAAAACGGCCATTCACAGGGCCGATCCGGTAGCCACTCCTTTCTTTGATGAAGAGGATCACTGGGCCAGTGGCTTCTATCCGGTTGACTGGGCGGTGGATTACGAAAGTCCGGTGGAGGCAGAGGAGTTTCATACAGTTTTGGCCCAATGCCGGAGCAAGCTGAAGGAAATACAAAATGTGGTGTTCAGCCTCAAGTACCTGGACGGAATGGAAAGTGATCAGATTTGTCGTGAACTGGGGCTGTCGGCTGCCAATTACTGGATACTGGTGCACCGGGCCAAAACCCAGCTGCGGGCATGCCTGGAAAAGAACTGGTTTGTACATTAATCTGCAATTGACCCATGGGCATTACCTGCAAGCAAGCAACCGATTACATCTCCCGGCAGGAAGAAGGCAAGCTGACGTTACGGCAGCGGTACCAACTCTGGAAGCACCTGACTATCTGTCATTTGTGCCAGTTGTTTTACAAACAGAATACATTGATGGTGCATGCATTGAAAAATGCGGATACGCATGCAACCGGGTCGCTATCCGTGGAGGACAAGGAAGCCATACTAAGGGCTATGCAAGCGGATGTCCCTCCCCCTTCCGATGCATAAGGTGCCAAAACTACAAAATTTTGTAAGGGGATTACTCCTCACACGTCTATACACACAAATACAACCAAAAACCTACATCCATGCAGACAGCACAGCTCTTTATCTGGGGATTACGCCTGGTGGCGGCGGCCCTGATGCTCCAATCATTGTTTTTTAAGTTCTCCGGAGCCGAAGAATCCATTTACATCTTTTCCACACTGGGCCTGGAGCCTTGGGGGCGCATCGGTACCGGCGTGGCTGAACTGATTGCCTCCGCTTTGATACTGATTCCCCGCACCACCGGTATCGGTGCGTTGCTGGCTACGGGCATCATGAGTGGCGCCATTGTTTCCCACCTGACCAAACTCGGAATTGTAGTAAAAGATGACGGCGGACAATTGTTTATCTACGCACTTGTCATCTTCTTCACTTCAGTGGCCCTGGTCATTATCCATCGGGAGCAAGTGCTCAGATACGTTCCGTCGCTGAAGTGAGGCATGTCGCAAGCTCTCCCGCAACTTTGTGGGCGAGGGTTTGCGGCGTTTACTTCCGCGACCCGTGAGGTTAGATGATAATATTTCGGAGGTGGTACGTAAGCAGCGTGCTCAGCAAATCAGCCATTTTTGAACGGATTACTGCCATTATAAAATTTGTGGCGGTACCCGGAAACGAAGGGAAAGCCGATTAATTGGTAACAATAGCCAGGGCCAGCTCGCAAATTTCCACTAGTTCGGAGGATGATTTGGCTGCCAGGGTTTGTTTTTTTAGTTGTTCCAGTGAATCCCTCAGGCTTTGCGACATCTTCTTTTTCAGATACTTGTCCAGGGCCATCACGATGTATTCTTTTACTTTTTCCAGTTGTCTGGCTGTACCCGGTTCCTGGGAGGCATTGGTTTTTCCCGCTTCTTTTTTGATCAGATCAGACATAATGGAGGCATACGCGCCATTTTTGCTGGTTTGTTTGCCATGGGCACCCCGAAGCAAAGCTTCATATACAAGTCCCAATGAGGAAGAATCTGCCATACCTTTGTACGTAAATAATTAACTGAGTGCGAATAAACACAAAATTAATGCGATTTACCGACTATCGGGTTGCAAAAATTGAATGCGTATTCCCAGACTGGTAGTTAATTGTCTCTTCTGTTTTTCGAAAACATCGCTTTTAATCCCTGACCTTGAGCTGTATCCGCACTGGCATATGGGTTGAAAAATGCAGGCGCTGTGATGGTACCAGGCAGGCAGGCGAACAGGATTTTTAGTTTTACGGGTATTCGCCGATCACATCATCAGTGGGGATTTTGCATGTTCACATAACTGTGGTGAGATGGTAGCGATAATATTTTAATATCCATGGAAACAGCACTGATGGGTTTGCCAGAACGCACACAGGAAAGAGACAATAATAGGTACGAAAATATTCCGATGCATTCCACGAAGGCATTGGTGAAAGATTGGTCTTCAAACTGGTATTGAATAATGTTCCAAGCCCACAAATGTAAAAATCCAATTTGCCGGCAAATTGGATACTCAAAAATAAAAAAGCCCTGATTGTCAGGTCTTTTCTTGCTGCTTCTTTGTGGAGCTGGAGGCTCCTGAACTCTTCTTTTAACGCACTGAAAATCAAGGTGTTGACAAATAGGAAATGTCTGGTTCACCAAATAGTTCACCAAGCATTTTTGGCAGTTCAATTCGTTGATTATCAATAAATTGGAACAAAAGAGCCCGAAAACGTGTGTTTTTAAGCTCTTTTGGTGTTACCTTTTTTTGTCCATTGTAAATGAGCTCCTCTGTGCGGTTGTATTCCGGCGAATGGGATTCTCCTGTACGTTTTCTTCCTCATGTCGGGCGCGACTGGGCACTTGGCGACGGAGGAAAAACATACCCCAACGTACCCATCCGTTCCCCCATCTGCACGTAGGCTGCATCATGGGCAGGTGGAGTCAATGTTGCCAGTCCGTCCACGTAACGATTGAACAGGCAGAAAGTAGCTGCAATCAGGACCGTATCGTGGATGGAACGGTCGTCGGCTCCCGCCTTTCGAGCTTCTGCTACATCTTCTTCCCTTACCGTACGGGCATCCGCCTGTACCTTGCCGGCAATGGCAAGCAAGGCTTTCAGTTTGTCAGAAATGGGAGCTTGTCGGTAGTCCTCCAGTGCCAGATCAACCACTTCGCTTCCTTCCTGGTACAGAAACCGGGCAGCGGCGGCATGGCTGCAACTACAGAACACGCAGGCATTCCGGGCTGATATATATGCGGCAATCAGTTCCCGTTCGGCCGAGGTCAGGGGCGACTCCCCCCGAAGCAGGATCTGAGCCAGGTGGTACAGGTGTTGTCCCGTATCGGGACGAAACATGACCAGGCTGCGGATGCCCGGAACATTTTCAGGTAACGAAATATGCGCCATGGGTTTTAGGGTTTGAGGATATACTATTTTTTAACACAATTCCTTGTGAACGAAGCGAAGCAATCGGGTACGGAACCAGGCGAACCGGATTGTCTGGTTCCGCGAATACACAGAACGAGGCAAAGCACTACAAAGCCAGTGCAGTTCTGCTTTCATTCCTTTGTACCCATCGATCAGAACTATGGTCACCGCTACCGATGAGCAGAACAATAGTCACTCATATGTCTTGCATTAACTGACAACCTTCTTATCACTGATTGGTGATAAAGGGTTTGTCTTATCACCAATCGGTGATAAGACCTTTGACCTGCATCGGAGTGTGCAAACTGACCCATACATCTGTTCAGCCTGCATCAGCGGGTGGTTTGCGGATGGAACGTTTGCCAGCTGTGCCAGAATTCCTGGTAAGCATTCACTTTTGCCAAGGCAGGAATACCCGGATTTATTGCCTTGCCACTGAGCAGGTACGCCTGCGCACCGGACCAGAGTGTATCTCCTTTCAAGGAAAACTGACTGGTTGCATCCGGTCGTTCAAAGGCGAAGAAGCTTTTCTGGTCTGATGACAATACGACCAATACAGGTTTGTTACCAATCGTATCGTGAATAATGTGTTCCTTCTTCAGACGGTTCCAGTCAAAGGCTTTGCTCCGATTGCCCACGGCGATACCGACTATCCAGGATTTGTCTTTCCACGACAGCGAATCGGTACGGGTCAGGTCGCTTTTGCCTTTGCCATCTTCATAAGTAAGCATGCCTTTGTATTTTTCTTCAAACGTGGCATCGGGTTGCATGACCAGGCTGTTGGGGTACATGGCCAGCCATTGAGCCAATGTGACTTGTTCGGAGGGCAGCTCGTTCAGGGATTTGCCTTTCCGTTGGCCGGTAATGGCTTCGCCGGTGGCTTGCCGCCACCAGCTGCCGGTGGTGGCATCTTCGAACATGGCATTGAAATGATCCATCCCTACCAGCCGAAACTGTTCGGGCTGCCCGTCCACGACGGGTTCAAAAACACGTCCGGTACGGCAGACAGTGCAATAGGTAACCATAACGGGTTTGCCACCCACGGTATCCCGTACCTGGTGGTGGTAACCGATCAATTGAATCGGATAGGCTTTGGCTTGTCCGTTGATGACAATGCCTACCACCAGTTTTTCTTTTTTCACCTGATTGGCCTTGGCATCCAGCAGGCGAAGGGTTTGTGGCTGATAAAACATGTGGTCGGCCGCCATCCGGAAGTTAAACAGATAGACAACCACGGCAGCAACTACCAGACTGCCTACTACCCACCACCACCGCTGGCTGCGAAATGTGGGCAGGAGGCCTGCCACAATGGCTCCGGCAAAGACAAGCCGGAACGCCCACCGCCAGGTATAGAGAAAATAGGCCAGGTCGATGCTCTGCATCCGCTGGCTTCCCGGCATGGGCATGATAAAATAGACATTCAGTATTTCAAACAGAATCAGACCGATGACTCCGGTATAGAATAAGGTTTTCATAAAGTGGTGTTGGTGTGAGAGTAAATTATAAGGTAAGGTGACTTATGAGCTTTCTAAAGCCAGAACATGTCTCTTCTTATGTCCTTATCACTTTTTGCTTGCCCAAAAAGTAACCAAAAAGGGCAAAAAATCCCATAAGCTTCGCCGCTCAAGGCCATCGCTAGGCCCGCGGGATTTTTATCCCTACGCACCTGCACTGCCTCCCACGATTGGAGTGAACTTTGCTCTCTTTGTTGCAGTCAAGCTCGTGCTTCGCGCTTCGATATCAAATTTTACTGTCTATGAAAGTTTTCAAAATAAGTAAGAGTACAGAATAAAACATACGATGCCTTCCGTTTATAAAACTGAACATGAGCACTTTGTCTTTTCTCTTTCTTCCTTTTTTCTTGTGTCTCTTCACTTAACATTAAAAATATCTCCCGGAAAGATTCCGGGAGATATCTGACCCCTAATGTATGAACACATTGTTTTTATTTTCACAGTTGTAGTAGCAAGCCAGGCAGTTATTGTGGTGTTGATTGCAGATACCCGGTCACTTCGGCAATGCGTTTGGCGCGTTGCCGGTACATCTCCGGGTCGTCGGGAGCCCAGGTGCCCAGTCCGTCCACGTAGCGGTTGAACAGGCAGAAGGCTGCGGCAATCAGCACCGTGTCGTGAATGTCCCGATCACTTGCGCCTTGGTCACGCGCATGAGTAACCTGTGTTTCGGTGACTGCCTTGCCGCTTTGCTGCACGCTTTGGGCAATGGCCAGCAGGGCTTTCATCTTTTCGGAAACCGGCGCCTGCTGGAAACAGGTTTTCACTTCTGCCACCAGCTCGGGTGTATCGGAAAAGTAATACTGCGCCACCGCCCCGTGAATATTCTGACAGAAGAAGCAGTCGTTAAGTGACGAGACGAACGTGGCGACCAGTTCGCGTTCACCACGGCTCAGTCCCTGGTCGGTACAGAGCAAAGCTTCGGCCAACGCATTGAGCGGCTTGGCGGTTTCGGGCCGAAAAGCCATCAGCCCCCGAATGCCGGGTAGTGGTTCTGGTAAGGTGATATAAGCCATGATATGAATTCGGTTGAGTTTATCGTTTAGAAAAGATACTATTTTGGTTAAGGGATGGGTTGGTCTCTTCTCCAAAGCCTAAAAGGAACCCCACCCCAACCCCTCCCCCCAAGGGAGGGGAGTACGTTTCGCGACTGTCAAGTCCCTCCCTCAGTGGGGAGGGATTTAGGGTGGGGTTTTACCCGCTATACAAAGACGCCAATCCTCTTTTTATACGTTCCATTATATCCGTTATTTCGCTTCAGGGATGGGCTGACTAACTTTCGGAGTAGCCAGTAACGCCGTCAGTAGTGCCACAATGAACGTAAGCGAAAATAGCAGCAACGACTGACTGAAACCTCCCAGTAGCTGCACCAGCGTACCTATAAAAAAGACCGCAGTCGCCGTAAAGAACCGACCGATATTAAAACAGAGTCCGGTATAGGTGCCCCGGATGTGTGCCGGGAAAAGCGACGGAATGTAACTGGATAACGCCCCTTGGCTAACACCCAGGAACAGCGACAGATACGCGGCCTTGAAATAGACAAGCGTTGAAAACGCGGTGCTGGTAAACAGCCACCCGCACGCCAGCGTGCATCCCAGAAACGTAAGCACCAGTGTCGCCCGGATGCCCAGGCTTCGGATCAGAAAGCCGGAGGCAACCCCACCGGCAATGCCTCCGATGCCGAGCAGCATCATCACTAAACCCCGTTCCTTCTGTCCGTCCGAAGCGGGTCCTACCAGGGTTTGTACCCAGGTAGGAATCCACGAAAAGGTAGCCCACAGGCCAATCAGCACCGAACCGAAAATAACCACCCCGACAGCGAGATTGCGACGGTACGTGGCAGGCTCGATGGCCGCTTCCGTAGGGGAATGAATGGTTTTGGCGGAGGAACGTGCGATTTTCCATTGCTCCGATTCTTTCAGGAACGCCACCAGGACCGACAGTACGACGGGGAAAGCCCCCAGGCCAAACGCTTGTTTCCAGTGACTGAAAAAAACGGTAACAGCACCCGTCAGTACGATGCCTACCGGAAAAGCAACGGCCAGTATACCCAAAACCACCGGACGGTGTTTGGTCTCCCATATTTCTGACATATACACCGTACTGATCAGCAACACCCCTCCTACCCCAACGCCGGCCAGGAAGCGGTAGACCAGCAACAGCTGCCAGCCCGTGACCGAAACCACCAGCACCGTAAAAACACCGCAGAGCAGGACAGCCAGCGACAGCGACTTGACGCGTCCGATGGCATCGCTGATCTTCCCGAAGAGCAGTCCGCCGGCCATCCATCCATACAGAAAAGCGGAATTCAGATATGCTCCGGTTTGTCCGAGTTCATCGGGTGAAACCGACTTTCCGAGCAGCTCGGGAACAGCCACGGGCAGGTAGACCGACATCAGTGTCGAGACGGTGCCACCAAACAGGTACGCTAAAAAACACACGGCAAAGGCAACTCCTTTATGTTGAATCCGGGTCGATGGCAGGGGTGTTGTCAGGGTTTGCATAACTTAACGAGTAAAAACGTTTGGTTCTGAATGAGTAAGTGTGTGTGTTTCGTTATTCGCCTTCGTTTAACGTGAAGTAAGGGTTTGTAAGTCCATTCCATTCGCATACCTACACATGTATCACTTTTTTGATACCTCATTGGTTTTCTGTCCGAACCGTATCTCTTCCTCAGGCCCTGTTACTTTTTTGCTTGCCCAAAAAAGTAACCAAAAAAGGGCACTTGCGCCAAAGCTTCTGCCCGCAGGGCCATCGCCAACCTCGCTGGCGCAAGAGCCCTACGCACCTGCACTGCCTTGCGTGATTGGAGTGAGCTTTGCTCTCTTTGTAAAAGACAGGCTTGTGCTACGCACATTGCCTTGAACATTGATTACGAATGAGTTATAATTATTAAGCTCCATTATTAATGTTATTTCACCACCGTGGTCTGTGGCACACAGAACACTCAATAGACCGAGCAGCAGTGTTCTGTAACTTACTATACTACGGTACATTTTCATTTTTCAGGTTTGTTTCAAGTTTTCTATACTTGTTGAGATATTTGTTGAGATATTTGTTGAGATATTTGTTGAGATATTTGTTGAGATATTTGTTGAGATATTTGTTGAGATATTTGTTGAGATATTTGTTGAGATATTTGTTGAGATATTTGTTGAGATATTTGTTGA
>JAESGM010000176.1_pt1 | contig 129564 bp, 112 predicted proteins | sample 9269721 | NCBI WGS metagenome assembly JAESGM01 (sample SAMN15720920, study PRJNA650825) | algae metagenome | isolation source: Komarekiella atlantica HA4396-MV6 and co-occurring heterotrophs from... | place: USA: Theobald House, Kauai, HI | collected 2009-07-29 | reverse complement strand
AACGCTTTACAGAAATCATCTACATGACAGAACAAAGCTGTCTTTACTAAACATAGGACAGGCTGCTGGATTTGTTGTTATTTTCAGCTTACTACCTGTCCTTTTCCTTAACCCGAACTCAGGTTAACAATACATCAGTTGGGAGAATTGCTCTTCCATCAGGTCGCATAGTATCTGAAGCTACAAAAACTTTTGAAGAAGCTATAGATAAGATTAAGCCAGCAATTGCAAGTATAGTTAATAAGTTCAAAGAGTTAAGTCCAGAAGAAATGGAAATCAAGTTTGGTATAAAGTTGAGTGCAGAAGCAGGAGCGATTTTAACTTCAGTGGGTGGAGAAGTTAATTTTGAGATTACTGTGAAGTGGAGTAAAAAATAGGATAGCGATTTTATTTATGTCAACTGAAGGCTACTCACATACATTAAAGGCGGCGATCGCTCGGATATACCATAAAAATGGAATCACAGTTGTCGGTGCTGGTTTTTTAATTGGCGATCGCTATCTTCTTACCTGCGCTCATGTAATTACGGAAGCATTGGGGATTTTTAGCAATACTGAAGAATTGCCAATTGGCATTATAGAGCTTGACTTTCCCCTGATTGCACCTGGACAAAAACTCAAAGCAAAAGTAGTATTTTGGCAGCCTGTTAATCCGCCACAAATTGGAGAAGATATTGCTGGACTACATTTAGAAGATGCTCCACCAAATGGGGTGAGTTCTGTACGGCTTGTCACTGCATCAAATTACTGGAAACATCCGTTTCGGATATTTGGCTTTCCCCAAGGACATGATGTTGGTGTGTGGGCTACAGGTGAACTGCGTGATGTACAGGCTAGCGGATGGATACAGATGGAAGCGATTCAAGTGACTGGCTATCAGGTTGAGCCGGGGTTTAGTGGTGCTGCTATTTGGGATGAATCATTACAGGGAGTTGCAGGAATGGCGATCGCCGCAGAGAGAAAGCGAGAAGGTGTGAAAGCGGCATTTATGATTCCGGCAAAAGTGCTAGTGCAAACATGGAGTTTTTTAAATCAAGTTCTTCAGGAGGAACCTAAAACCTCTCCTGAAAGCCAATCAACACTAAAATCACCACGTCAGAAACTTCGTATTCAAGAGGAACTTACAGATTTACAAGAAGAAAGAGAGGCTTGTAACAGTCAATATCGTTCAGCAATAGATGAAGCTGAACGAGTTCGTTTAAAAAGAAAACTTGATGATTTCGACAAAAAAATAGATGACTTAGAACGTCAGGTAAATAATATATAAATCAGAGATTATGTTTTTCAATAGATATTAATTAATATTAAAATAAAAAAATATTTTATTGGCATGGTAAATGATGATAGACGGAAATTAATTAAATTAGAATATGCTAATTTAGTGCAAGAACAAGAGGCTTGTAGCAATCAATATAGTTCAACAATAGATGAAGCTGAACGAGTTCGTTTAAAAAGAAAACTTGATAATTTAGACAAGAAAGTAGATGAGTTAGAACGTCAGCTATATAGTAATGATTTAAATGCAGATGCTAATCGTCGCTCTCGCGCATTGGAAGATAAGCTGCCTAAAATTGACTTTAAAAAACAGATTACCACTGTCAAAAATATTTTGGAGCAATTTACAGAAGATGGGGCTGCGCTTTTTTTGATCAACGATAGCTTAAACATGGCAGGGGATTTATTTAGGCTAGAATTTAAAAAAATGTTAGAAGAGGAAACAACAGACCTCAAGCATTATGAAGTAGCATTCTCGATTGGTAGAAGATTAGATGAAATAGGATTTCTGCAAGGATTAGGAGGACATCTAGGCATTGATGAAATCGAAAACGAGAGAGAATATTCAACAGTAATTGACAAAATTTTTGGGTTTATAGGAAATGGGAGTATTGTTTTCATTGAATTAAGAAAAATAAATTTATTATCTAATAGAGAAGATTTCTTTTCCTGGTTAGTCAATAATTTTTGGAAAACATTAGTCGAAAAACTCTCTTTGATTTGCCAATTTAAAGATATTGAGCAAGTAAAATTTATATTTCTTGCTATGTCAGATACTGATATTTGTAAAGAATATGCAAAACTTTCTTGTTTTTGTACCGAAATAGAATTTGATAAATACAAAATTTTGGAAATTCCCTTAAAAGAGTGGAGTGAGAAAGATATTCGGGATTGGCTAACAAAACATTCAGGACTATCCAAAGAAAAAAATACTGCAATTGCTAGGGATGTTTACGAGTCAAGTCGGGGTGGAACTCCAAAAAATATCCGTGATGCCTTAATGAGTACACTAAGTTAGCAAATTTATGGAGTAGCTTATGAGTTTTAGTACTAGATTAACCTTTGAAAACAAACCCGAACGCCGACCAGAAAATCCACATAATCCACATAAGGATTCACCAAAATATCCAGAACCTTATGTAATTTCTTCAGAATTAAAACAAGCTGTTAATTTAGCAATCTATCTCAGGCGACCATTATTATTAGAAGGAGATGCGGGATGTGGTAAAACTCGCCTAGCTTCGGCTGTTGCCTATGAGTTAGGATTACCTCTCTACCGTTGGGATGTGCGTTCTACTACAAAAGCTCAGGATGGACTCTATGAATACAATGCGATTCTAAGATTGCATGATGTGCAAACAGAGAAAGTAGTGCAACAACCGCCAGTAGATGCAGCAGAAACAGAAGAGGATGAAGACCAAGAAAGGGTAAATCGTAATCCTGCTAATTCTAAGCACTACCGTAAATTTGGAGCATTAGGAAAAGCATTTAAACTCAAAAGTTGTCCAGCAGTTGTGTTAATTGATGAGATTGATAAAGCAGATTTAGATTTTCCCAATGATTTGCTGACTGTATTAGATGAGCCTTGGGAATTCAAGATTAAGGAAACTGGGGAAACAATTCGCGCTACTTACTCAGGTAAAGATGCTAAAGATGATGTTATCGACTGTCGGCCAATTGTCATCATAACCAGTAATAAAGAAAAAGGTAATTTACCTACGCCATTTTTGCGACGTTGTTTATATTACTATGTAGATTTTCCTAATGATAAGGATCGGTTGCGGGAAATTATCGAAAAGCATTATGAAATTCGTGAGGAAACACTTCCGCCTAGTGCTTTAGTAGAGAATGCAATTGACAGATTTCTACCTGTGTGGAGTGAGGGTGGACTATTTAAAAAACCGGGAACGAGTGAATTTCTTGATTGGCTAAAAGCACTCCATACCTTTGAGCTAAAACCATACAATGCAGCACAATTGAAAAAAGACAAATTACTTCCCTACCGAGAGTTATTATTTAAGCTTCAGCAAGACTGGAAGAAATATGCCAAAGCCTCATGAGTCCCTTTAACCCTGAAGATTTAATTACTCGCACCTTTATTCGCCTACGCCAAAGTGGTTTTCAACTTGGTGTGGGAGAATTATTGGCAGCAAAAGAAGCAGTTGAAGGGGGATTTGGTGAGACTCCAGAAAAACTAGCGCAGACATTGAAAATTTTATGGTGTCACTCTCCATCTCAACAAAGCCAGTTTGACCCCATCTGGGAGTCTCTACAAGTCGATTCAACTGCCAAAAAACCTGAACAAACCCCTCAGAAAGAACTAAAGCCTGAAACTCATAAAAAACCGATGGAGGAACCCCCAGAAATTTCCTCCCTATCGCCCCAGAATGCTGTAACTGAGGTTAAACCTGAACCGGAACTATCATCACTACCGATTCGAGCGCCCTTTGAACCTGCGGAAATTGAGGATACATCTGCATTACAAGCATATTATCCCATTTCTCGTCGCTCAATGGTTTATAACTGGCGATATCTCCGGCGACTTGTTGGGGATGGGCCATTAAATGTACTAGATGTTGATGCCACCATTGAGCAAGCGATTCGGCAGGGATTTTACTTAGCTCCAGTCTACCGCAGACAAGAAAGAAACAATGCCCATCTATTACTGTTGCTTGACCAAAATGGCTCAATGAACCCGTTTCATCGCTTCACTCGTGATTTAGTGGAAACTGCACTCTATGAAAGCGACTTGCAACCGGAAAAAGTAGATATATTTTATTTTCATAATGTACCTGCTACGAGTGTTTACAAAGACCTCTTTCTGACAGAACCAATTACTTTACAAACGGTATTAGCGGTTTGCGATAATCAAAGTAGTATATTGATTGTTAGTGATGCTGGGGCAGCACGGGGGTATCGGGAGTTAAAGCGAATTCGGACGACTACCAGTTTTTTATTTCAACTCAAGCGCTACACTTCTTTGATTGCTTGGTTAAATCCGATGCCAGAAGAACGCTGGATTGGCAGTTCAGCAGAAATTATTGCTAATTTGGTGCAAATGTATCAGATGGATAATAATGGCTTAAGTAATGCTATTGATATTGTGCGTGGACAACACCTACATTCACCTTTTTCATGACAGATTTAGCTGATGCAGAACAATTGCGAGAACAGGCGAAACAAGCAGTAGATAGATTTGTGTGGCGTTTTGATGAGTCCTATCGGCTATTGGCGTATCATGCGGCATTACCTTTGGTGCTGACTCCAGAATTAGTAAATTACTTACGCAATGAGTTTTTGCGCGGTGAGCAAGTTCCTTGGGTCGCAGAGGTTGACCTGTTGTTGTCTGACTTGTGCAGTCAAGTTGGTTATGAACTTTACGCAATGGAAACCCATGTGCGGGAATATCTGCTAGAGCAAATGCAGCAAAACCCGCGCTTTGGCAAGCGGCGAATGCAGGAAGTAGCCCAGGTCTTATACAGTTATGTTAGCTATTTAAGTCGGCTTAATCCGGGAAGACGGCAACAAGAAATAGAAGCTCAACGCTGGGCGGCAATGGTATATTTGGGCGATAACCAGTGCAAACAAGCAGTACGAGAGATTGCCCAACGCCTTATAGAAACCAGTAGTGAGAGAAATACTAAAATTCTGTCTGAGTCTGGCATTCGGGCAGAATTAGCACGATTAGTCCGCATTACCGAAGAACTATCATCCCAGTTAGAGCAAGAGCCAAATTTGCTAGACTACGCAAGGCTAGTACAGCGAATTTTAAGAACACCAGAGTTTGTCACTCCAGATGAACTAAATCGTTCCTATCAGGTAGACGAGAAGGAGCTGACATTCCCGCAAAGGTTGCTGCCAGAGTTTTTCGCGGAGGCTTTGAAACCTTCTAGACAGAAAGTTACTAGGATTGAAGGTTTACCACAAATAAATACTTTTGAATTTGAAGTCGCAACTGTTACGATTGAGGCTGAGACAAAAGGAACTCCAAATATCAACCTACACCCTTTTGAATTTGAAGTTGCGCGTATAGAAATTAATCAATCTGCTCAAATTAATTCAGATAATCTTCTCCAAATTGTGGATGAGATAGTTTTCACTAAAACAGAAGAACATTTAAATAGTGTTCAACTGCTAGTTTTAAAGGGAGCATTATCAAGCGAAACTTATGAAAAGATGGCAGAATTAATGTCAGGTGTAGATGCTTCTTCATCTTACTTAGCAAATAAGATTGGGCGTAATTTATGGAAAATTCTATCAGAAGTGTTGGGTGAAAAAATTACAAAAAAAAATGTTAAAAATGTAATAGAACAGTGGGTAGCTCGTCTTCATTTAACCATTCACCGTCGACTTCACCAAGCTGATTGTTTTATCGAAGACTTAGGTAATGGGGTTCAGTTAGAAATGGTGTCTATCCCTGAAGGCACTTTTATTATGGGATCTCCAGAAGATGAACCAGAACGTTCAAGTAATGAAAGTCCTCAACATCAAGTAACTGTTCAAACCTTCTTCATAGGCAAATACCCAGTAACACAAGCGCAGTGGCAAGCAGTATCATATTTTCCACAAATTAACCAAGAACTTGATCCTTTTTCATCTACTTTTCAAGGTGCAAATCGACCTGTTGAAAACGTTTCTTGGTACGATGCTATTGAGTTTTGCACTCGTCTCTCGCAACATACTGGTAAACCTTACCGTCTACCAAGCGAAGCTGAATGGGAATATACCTGCCGAGCAGGTACAACTACTCCATTCCACTTCGGTGAGACAATTGTACCTGATTTGGCAAACTATGATGCTAACTACACTTACGGTTCTGGGATGAAAGGAGTTTATCGTAGGGAGACCACCTCTGTCGAAAACTTCAGTGTAGCTAATGCCTTTGGAATATACGATATACACGGTAATGTCTGGGAGTGGTGTGCTGATCAATGGCATGAAAACTATGAAGGTACACCTATTGATGGGAGTCTTTTCTTAAATAACAGTGATAATAGTTATTATTTACAACGCGGTGGTTCGTGGAACTCCTCTCCGGTGAAATGCCGAGCAGCATCTCGCAACTATGCTTTTGCGGGTAGCAAGTCCCTTAATCAAGGCTTTCGTATTGCTTTTGCTACTAGATATTCTTGATATATAGTTATAGCAGCAGATTTTAATGAAAGTAAAGTACACAAGCTGAGTTTCAAAGTTTCAAAGCCAGGTATAAAGCTATAAAGCGTGTTTCACTTTTGAATTCTGACTCATGAATTCTGCTGCATTTAGAAAGGCAGAGGGTATTTATGACAAAAGATCAATTACTTCTCATAAATGTCCGAATAGTCTGGCGACTAGAGGGAGCAAGGGTTTAAGATTCCCACTTATTCTTCAATTGAGTTGCTTCAATTCAAGATGGGTCTAAATTACCTTATAACTTCTGTCTTCTTCAATATCTATTTTATTTTAAAATCAATACAAGATAATATATATTAAAATAATACAAATATATTAATAAATAGATTAATGGATATAAAGCAAAAAGTAGGGATATTTTCTTTTTTTTCTGGTGCAGGGTTTCTCGATTTAGGGTTTGAAGCTTTAGACCTTTTTAAAATTATATTTGTGAATGAATTTCATCCTCCTTTTATGGAAGCTTATAAATTTTCTCGGCAAAAAATGGGATTAGAAGAACCCCTTTTTGGTTATGATACCTCTGATATCAAAGACATTAGTATTGGTAATAGGCTTGAAATATTGAATAGTTATGTAAAGAAAGCACGCGAAAAATTTGGAATTGTTGGATTTATTGGAGGTCCACCTTGCCCTGATTTTTCAATCGGTGGTAAAAATAGAGGAGAAGGAGGAGAAAATGGGCAATTATCAGGTTGTTATGTAAATTTAATATGCGAAACACTTCCTGATTTTTTTCTTTTTGAAAATGTAAAAGGTTTATGGAGAACAAAGCGACATCGCCAATTTTATGAAATTTTAAAAATACAACTTATTAACTCAGGTTATTTATTAACTGAGAGGCTTATTAATGCTCTTGAATATGGTGTCCCACAAAATAGAGAGAGAATTATACTTATTGGGTTTAATATTTCATTTTTACAAACTTCAGGAATAGTGGGTAGAAAAGAATTTGAAATAAACAAATCTTTTCCTTGGTTACGACACGTTAAATACTCTTTGAAAGATATTTATTCAAAACCTTGGCCATCTGTTACAGATTTTAAAGAAAATTCTATATTAGATATGCCTGAAGGCATTGAAAAAGAGCTAACTGTGGAATTTTGGTTTAATAAAAATAAAGTTTCTGAACACGCTAATTTTATTCATTGTTTCAAACCACGTCAGGGAATAATCCGTTTTAAGACAGTAGCAGAAGGGGATGACTCCAGAAAATCCTTTAAAAGGCTACACAGATGGCGGTATTCTCCCACTGCGGCTTACGGTAATAATGAAGTTCATTTACATCCTTATAAAATTAGGAGAATAAGTGTCTCAGAAGCACTAGCTATTCAATCTTTACCTAAAGAATTTATACTTCCATCAACAATGTCATTATCCAATATGTTTAAAACTATTGCAAACGGTGTACCATTTTTAGCTGCTTATGGTCTAGCAAATACATTACAAAATTTCATTTATAGTAATACTTTACATAACAAGAAATACTATTTTGATAAATGTGAAAGTAAATTATTTTTGAATATTTAATTATGTCTATACTTACTGCAAGTAACCTTGTCTCTTTTATAGATAAGCTTCCTAAAAATGTAAATTATAATTATATCAATCACAAAAATCAAGGACTTATCCGAATTGTTGGGATTGATTTCCCGGAAGGGCCAATACGAATCAAACGCTGGACACCATCTAATGGAAAAAGCGAAATTATGGCTAGCGAAGAATCTATATCTTCGCAAATGATATGGCGTATTGCTAATGCTCTTAAACCAAGCTTACCTATCAATGTAGACAGATTGTTTGGTGGTAGCTATAATACACGATCTGTTCTAGAGTCCTTGCTAGCCCATACTCCAGAATTTTATTATTGCTATCCTGGACGTATTGAAAATAATACTTCCAATATAAAAGTCTGCAAAGGGCATAAATGCCTTTTATGGTTGCCTAACGAACCTCATAACTTAGGTGAAATTTTTGAAACAAAAACGGAACAGGTTATATCAGAAATTCCTTCTCAAAGTGCTATTTATGAGTCACTAACTCTTCCTCAGCAAGGTAATAAAGAACTAAATTCTGATTCTAAAATGCGACATGCACAGATTCAAATTGCCTTATTTATGATTGGGAAACAATTAGGCTATAAAACTTGGGTTAATCAAAATAGCCAAGCAATAATTTATCAAAATAAGAAACTTAATGAATATGAAGGTATTCTTGTTTCTCTCAAAAATGAAACACTTTTTATTCCCTGCAAGGAAGCTGTTGAATGTGCATTACCGATTGATTGTATTTGGGTTAAAAATGGAGTATTAATGTCTGGAGTTATTGAAATAGAGGACTCTATAGGAATTCATAGCGGTTTAACTCGGATGAAGAATTTACAAAATAAAATTCCTCTACTTCCAACTCGCTACATTATAGTTACAGCAGATGATGAAAGAGGAAAAGTATTGCAGGAAGCAAATAAAGAGCAATTTATTTCGTTGAATACAAGGTTTTTTTCATACTCGGCAGTAGAAGAATTATATTCGTTATGCCAACGCCGTAAATTGTCAGGTATTACGGAAGAATTCTTAGACTGTTTTATGGAAAAAGTTGTGGATAATAATAAATTTTAATTTATACATTAGAGACAAACAGTTAGCAGATGGCAAAAATAGTTATAAACCGAACACAGAAAACAGCCCAATACTACGTAGAAGACCTGGGCAATGGAATTACTTTAGATATAGTGCTTATTCCTGGGGGCAGTTTTATGATGGGTTCACCAGAAGATGAACTAGAGCATAGGGAATCAGAAAGCCCTCAGCATTTAGTAAACATTAAACAATTTTGTATAGGTAAATATCCTATTACTCAAGAACAGTGGAAAGCAGTAGTAGCGCTACCGCAAGTCCAAAAAGAGTTAGACCTTGACCCATCGCATTTCAAAGGTGATAAACGACCTGTAGAGCAAGTGTCTTGGTATGATGCAGTTGAGTTTTGTGATCGCCTTACTTCTTGTACAAAAAGACAATACCGCCTGCCTAGTGAAGCAGAATGGGAATATGCCTGTAGAGCTGGAACAAGCACCCCATTTCATTTTGGTGAAACAATTACTACTGATGTAGCTAATTATAGAGGTACAGATAACGAAGGATATAATTGGTCCGGTTCTTATGGGCGAGGGCCAAAAGGAATTTATCGAGAAGAAACAACAGAAGTAGGTAGCTTTGGAGTAGCTAACGCTTTTGGATTATACGATATGCATGGGAATATTTGGGAATGGTGTGCAGACCATTGGCATGAAGATTATAAAGGAGCGCCGACAAATGGTATTCCGTGGAGACAAGATAGAAATAATAATCAAACTATGCTGCTGCGTGGTGGCTCATGGTATCATAACTCTTTGGTTTGTCGTTCTGCGTATCGCTTCAGCTATTCACCATTTGACATATATGATTTTCTCGGTTTCCGAGTTGTATGTAACGCGCATTTACTATAGCTAAAAAAATACATAATTTTTATTAATTCTTTTAATTTTAAGTATTTAGGAAATTGTTTATGGAACTTGAATTAATTATTGGATCAGACATTATAACATCTTATAAGAGACTGGCTTATAAACCTTGGTACGCAATAGCAGAATTTGTTGATAATTCAACTCAATCATATTTTAATAATAAAAATATTTTAGATACAATTTTTATTCAAGAAAAAGTAACTCTTGCTATCGCTATCGTATATGAACAAGATCAAGATTTGTTCAGGATAACAGATAATGCAATGGGTATGTCATATGAAGATTTAAGAAACGCTTTACATATAGCTCGCAGACCTGATAATACTCATGGACGTTCAAAGTATGGTATGGGTTTAAAAACAGCTGCTTGTTGGATTGGTAATACATGGACAATTAGGACTAAGAAATTGGGAGATACAGTAGAGCATTCAGTTTTAATTGATGTCGAAAAACTTGCTTTACAAAATGGGAATAAACTTTCTTACTCAAGTGTTAGTGGTAAATCTCAAGATGAACATTATACGATTATTGAAATAACTAATCATAATCAAAAGTTTCAAGGGCGTACAATTGGTAAGATTAAAGAATACTTAGGTTCAATTTATCGTCAAGATTTACGTAAACAAATATTAAAATTAAGTTGGCAAGGAACACCATTGTTTTGGAGAGAGCCAGAATTACTTAAAGCTATTGATGGCTCTACATACAAGAAAAATTTTGAATTTGTTGTAGATTATAAAAATGTTAATGGATGGGTAGGTATTCTTGAGAGTGGCAGTCGAGCAAACGCTGGTTTTTCAATTATTCAATATGGTCGTGTTATTAAAGGATGGCCGGATTCCTGGCGACCTTCAACTCTTTATGGAGATCAACCTCAAGGTTCAAATGATTTAATCAATCAACGTTTAGTAGGTGAAATAAATTTAAATGGTTTTGAAGTCAGCCATACAAAAGATGACATACTTTGGCAGCGCGATCAAGAGGAAAAAGTAGAACAAGAATTGTTGAAATCTTCTAAAGATTATCGTGATTTCGCTAAAGAGTATAGGAAAAGAAAAGATGATTCACGAGGCCCATCAGAAGCAGATACTAAAATAGCTATTGACGAGTTAAAAAAAGAACTTTTATCACCTGAAATTATAGATAAAATCTCAATAGAGCCTGTACCAACTCAAGATATTGTTGATGAAGTTGTTGGCAGAATCTTACAGTCTATAGCAGAGAAGCGGACCGAAACTTTTAAAGCCGAGATTGGTGACATTATAATAAAATTATATATAAACTCAGATATGTCTCCAAATGACCCGTATGTTACAGTTGAAGCAACAAGAGCATCTGAAGTAATTGTTATTGTAAATACATTGCATCCTCATTGGCTTCAGCTTAAAGGTAGTGATGGTGTTCTCAACTATCTTCGGCATTGCACATATGATGCAATTGCAGAATGGAAAGTAAGACGTAAAACTGCAAAAATACATCCCGACACTATTAAGTTAATTAAGGATCAGTTTTTACGTTTAACACTTGAAATAGAAGAATATGAGGAAAGCGATGATACCACTAAACTGGATGATACTATGTAATTTAAAAAATGTCATTTTGAGAATTTTCAAGCCCTGATTTTTTCAAAAAGTTCACTTGGAAACTTTAATCTGTAATTTTTGTAATTGGCGAGGAAAAACAGCTAATCCTATGGTTATAGATTCATATTTTGGAGATGGAATTAATCAATATCACAGAACTATTCTGGAGGCTGCTAAAAAATATCCTGTACTTCCTTACCCTATCTGTGGCGAACCTCTACCAAGGTATCCAATTTGGGTAGAATATTGAGACAATTTTGGGGAACAAGATTCAGTTAAATACGGAGTATTTAACAAGTCCGAACCAGATGCGATCGCTACTCGTCCCACTTCACCAGCATCCCATCCACACAAGCGATACCCCACTGCGGAAACTTCGCCAGCAGCTTTTTAATGACAATTTCTAAAGCGGGGTCATCTTGCCAACATTCCAGTAAAAAGTCAAAATCAGGCTTTTCTCTAAGAATCCCTGCCATTTTAAGCTTCTCCATCCGCCAGGGCCTAGCTTTTGACCGAACAGCAATCGCCTCACTCGACCATTTATCAGCCTGTGGCGCGGAACTTGTGCTTCCATGATCCGCTTGCAGCACTCCACCCGAAACTGAGTTTTCAACCGTCAATGTCCCTTGCGCGTCTCGTAGAGAAGCAGGTTGACTCTGTTCTACAAGCTCTAGTGTTTTTGCGATCGCTAAAGTTGAGCATTTTTTATTTTGGACGACAGAGGGGGCGGAACAATTGCCTCCTTGACAATCTTTCTCCTCTTCACCAGTAACTTGGTTTTCTTCCTCCAACTCTTCAGATTCATCTGGTACAACATCCACGAGCGTCAGCGACGTGCAGTCATTCGCCGTAGGCGATTCCTCTTGTTCTGACGCGCTTTCAATGCATGGAGGCGACGCGCCCCTCAAAGGCGCGTGAGCCGTCTCCTCAACTTGTAAATTTTCACTTGGCGCGTCAGAACCAACTACCATACCAACAACCAACTAAGGTTGTTGGTAGGTAGTTTTGGGGTAGTTAGAAACGTTGTTAGGTTTTTAGAACCCTTGCAATTGGTCACTTTTTTGACCATTCTTTTGGAATGATTCCAAATCAGGCTGGATTTGTTCCACTTTGGGATGGTTTTCATTCCGTCCGGGCTGGTTTACTTTCTCCCCCGTGTGGACGGCTTTCTCGTCACAAGAATTGGTTTCCGCAGACGTGGACGATTCCCAGTAAAAGCGATTGTAATAACCGTGAAGATTGCGAACTCGATACCCAATCAGCCCAGGTCTACCGGAAGGTAAACGACCAAACACTTCCTCAAACTGAAATAATCCTTGGGCAGTTAACGCCGCCCCTGCTTTTTGCAAAGATTTGTAGGTGAGGTTAGTATCGAGTTTATGAGCAGAACCCCCGAATTGTTCAGCCGCCACGCTATCTAACCAAAGCTGCTGCACAGATGGAGGCTGTTGACGAACCCAGTTAATATCCTCAATTGATACTTTGCAATGTGGTCTAATCGATTTGTCCGCGTCAGCAAGTTTCCGCTCGTTTCGCTGTTTGCTGCCACCGTTGATTGCTTTTAATGCTGTAGTCATATTCTCTCCTCAATTTACCCATGACAATGTGGGCGACATTGCACCTATGCCGCGTTTAAGTCTTTTAGCTATCTCAAAGCGAGTCTTTATTTACTGGTTCTCGTCTTTCCAAAAGCGCAACTCGTCTCGGAAATACCTATCAGTCTTTTTCGATTGCTCTTTCCAAGAATCCCAAGCAACCACCAATTCCTCACCTAAATCCTCTACGACTTCCCCCCTCTCGACATACAAAGTACGGTATGGGTCAGCGTGAGCAACAATAGAACCAACGCCAATTGTGGTAGGTTGACAAGATGCGTTTTCGAGTTCAGCAATTAACTCTGTCTCTTGTGAGGTCAATTCCGCTAGATAGTCGCCTTTTATTGCCTCGTATTCTTGGGCAATAGTACGATAGTCAATCCATGTACACCCAGGAAGAGACAAAACAGCCCGAATATCGCTAACCGCTTGGGGTATCAGCTGTAATTGTTCCATCCTGTAGGCGATCGCACTCTTGTTTGGTTCACTGCCGAGGATAATTGCAGCTGCTTGAAGTGCTTGGGCGTTGTTCATTGCACTGGCCAGATTACCCAATGCAATACCCATCAGCCGTAAGCACTCAGTAGCATTTTCTTTTGGTGGTTCAACAGCCAGCGATCGCAGGTCGATTGTTTCATCCAGAGCTTTCTTGACTTGCTTATTGAGTGCTTTGGTTGCCTGTTTGGTAAGAGTATTGTTCCACTCTTGAGCAGGATGTTCTTGTACAGCGTTTTCTAAGTCCTGAATGCGTCGTTGTAACCGTTGGTTCTCAAGTTCTAGCTGCCTTAGCCCCTCCAACTCGTATAACCGTTGCTGTAACTGGATATTCTGCTCCTTCTGCTGCTTGTACAGGTTTTGCAAGGATTGGATTTGCTCTTGTACCTGGGCTTCGGCTCTGGTAGTCGCTTCTGTCTGTAGCCCAATCCTCAATTCCTGCTCCAGTCGCTCTAACTCTTGCTGATGTTGTTCTTTAATTTGGGCGTAGGCGTAGCCAGTCGTAGACATCGCTCCTGTGTATTCTGGTGGAAATGTTCTTTCTCTGGGAAATCGGACACTGGGGGCATCTAGATCCTCATTGTTGACCAGCAGCTTTTCGCCATCATCAAAGGTGACAATCTGCTGCCAAGCGTTTGGTGCATCTGCTTCAATCACTCCCGACTCCCCAAAACGAGAATGCGATTGTGATGAAACCATGACCGAATTACACAATTGCGTTTTTGATTTTTTGGTATTTCGTGGAGCAACTTGCTGAACTGCTTTGGCGAAGTCTGCGGCAGTAGGAAAGGGCTTTTCTTGGGCTGCGATCGCTACGGCTTGTTGAAGCTTTTCGGGAGTTTTGACCAGCCGGAACAAGGGGCGAGTTTGAGAAGGCTTGGTAATCTTGTTTTTCAACTCGTCGGGTAGAGTATCAACTACTCGCTTTGCTGCAAATAAATCCTTGACCCGGCGATATCCCCCGTGTTTGGTCAACTCGCTTTCGCAGTAATCCTCAAAACTGGTGTACGCGCCATCTTGGAAATAGCCGTTATCTCGCATCAATCGCAGTTCATCCGATGCCTGCCACTCGAATCGGTCTATGGCAGAAAATGTTTCTTGGATGCTGGTGTTGAGATTGCTGTAATCAAGGGTTGAAGTTATTTCTGGTTCTAGTGTCAGCATATTTATTGCCCACTATGGTAGATGCTGGAAACAGTCAGGGTTTCATGAGTACCAAAGTGAGTTTTTAGCTGATATGGAAGTCATACCAAAAGTATGTCAGCATTATAATTAGCTCACTTTGTCGTTAACGGATTGAGCAGGCGATCGCAAGCTTTGGTCGGCGGCGATCGCTTCATGCTGCTATATTCTCAGGTTCTTCTCTATTAGTTTGGGAAGCTTGACGCTTTTCGCTAAAGATTTGCTCACTTTGCTGTTGTTTCGTTTTTCCTGCTGTTTCTCCATCTTTATCTGGGACATAAACTAATAAGTCTCCAGGCTGACAATCAAGAAACTGACAAATTGCGTTTAGCCGATCGGGCGACATTCGTGGCATAACATCAGTTTTTCGTAGCCTGTAAACGGAAGTTTCGGTCACGCCGATACCTTCCGCCAGATCTTTGTTTCTGACTCTTTGTTGGGCCATAAGTTCATGAAGCTTCCAGCGAATCACTCTTTTATCCATCGTCATTACTCCACAATCCTAATATTCATAGTGGAAAAACGATTAATCTTCTTTTGGCATATACAGCTTTATTTTACATGAAAATACTATTAAATTACTTTCAAGTACTAATAATATGCATGAGATATCAAAAAATATGCGTCTCACGTATATTTATAAATAGATAGGAGGAAACAAGCGCAACGCCTCCTAATAAATAAAGAAGCGCTCACAACAGAACCTTGACAGCATAATCCAGAGTGACCGCTTGATGAGTAGCCGAAGCACTGGCGCAACCAGAGAAGGTGAGGGGTATAGGTTGGGAAATGGATTTGCACCGAATAAAAAATTACCAGCAGGACGACGACTGACTTTGAAGTGTTTGAAGCCGTACACGTCGCCTGAGATTATTGCTCTCCTGTTTGGTAATGCTCAAGTGTCACTGGCTTTGAGCAATAAATACAAAGCTGCGCTTAATGTTTTTGAGAGCGTTGTGCCAAACCACAACGTTGTTTGCATACATGACAAAGGCGATCGCTTGCCCTAGGAAAGTTTGCGATCGCCTTTTACCCCTTACGGAGATTCTCATTATGACTTATAGAACACTGACACAGCAAGCAGTTGAAAAACAAGTTCAATCTGTAGCATCCGAAGAACTTACAACTATTGAAATTAGCTTTTACGATCACGAAATTTTTGCAGGTCAAAAGCTCATAGCTCAAATTAGCTATGACCATGCAGACTTTGTAACACAACCTTGGGTAGTCATGATAAATGGTGAGGAAGTCCATCGTGCTAATACCTGGGCAAAGTGCCACAGCTTCATCACATGGCACTATACACAAGGTACATTACTAGTACAGGAGCAGCAAGAAGCCCTAACTACCAGTGGCAATGAGACAGTGGCACAGATTGCGGCAGAATGCGAGAAGTTTGAATTTGACCTGATGGACGATGGCATCTACCACGGCGACATAAAACTAGGCGAAGTCGGTTGTACTGATAATCGGTGGTGGTTTGTACGAGCATCAGAGGAGCATGAGGGAAGAATACCGCGTGATTCAGCGTTAGATGCTGTTTGGTCACTGTCGATGGTTGAAACTGATGTGAAAACTCTGTCTTGCGAGAACTTGTTAGACAAACCGTTTGAGATGCTGACGGCTGGGGAATGGCGGAGGTTGTTAAAGTATCAGCCAGTATCAGCAGAACGGGAATTAGTACCAATGATTGCAGCGTAAAATACAGGTGGGAGCTACAAATAAAACGGTAAGCTACTCACCAATTGATTTAAAAAGGGTAAGCAGATGAAGGAAACAATATTATGCTTCAACCTTTAGTTGAGCCAATAACATTTGAAGAATTTCTGGAGTGGAAACCAGAGAACGGGAGATATGAATTACATAAAGGAGTCATTGTAGAAATGCAGCCAACAGGCGACCATGAGTTAGTCAGAGCATTTCTGATTAGAGAACTCAATTTTGAAATTCGTAGATTAAACCTCGCGTATTCCATTCCTGGACAAGCATTAGTTAAAGCAGTGGACAAAAAATCTGGTTATATTCCAGATGTTTTGATATTAAATCTACCTAACCTAGCTAATGAACCACTTTGGAAAAAATCATCAACAGTTTCTCAAGCAGAATCAATTCCATTAATAATAGAAGTTGTCAGTACAAATTGGCGTGATGACTATTTCCTCAAATTTGGGGAATACGAAGAAATGGGTATTCTCGAATATTGGATTGTTGACTATGCTGCTCTTGGTGGAAAGCGATTTATAGGTAATCCCAAGCAACCAACAATATCAGTTTACGGTTTAGTTGATGGAGAGTATCAAGTTACTCAATTTCGAGGAAAAGACCGCATTCAATCGCTAACTTTTCCAGAGTTAAATCTGACTGTTGAGCAAGTTTTTCAGGCTGCTTCAGGAGAAACATTTTGATGATATCAACAAAATAACCCTAAAATATAGTCTTTACTTTCACTAAAAATCATCAATTTTAAAGCGCTTTGTTAATAGCAGAGTGCTGATTTTGTTGCGGCAAATACTGATACAATTGAACAGCAATTATGAGAGCTTCAACCATGCTTAAAAACTCTCATAATTGCTGTGAATTCACAGTAGTTAATCTACTGTATTTGCTTCGAGATGTGGTGGTTCTGCTTCTTTGCATAGCATCAGTTTTCCACAAATAAGCATTCATTACTGGATAAGCAACTGGTACAAATCAAGATACTGGCTGTGGGTTTTTATTGTCAGTTGTCGAGCGTCAATAGATAAAAAGCTGCGCTTGAACTTTTTGAGAAATTGTAAATCAATCATAAGGAAACGAATCATGACAGTTACACTTGATACATTCAAATCTCCTGAGTTTCGTGGTAATTTCTCTAAACTGCCTATTTGTCAATTACTGAATGGAAAAAATATTCTATTCGTCAAATCTGACAATATTAAACTATCAGGTTGGGTGAAACGAGTAGAAGTTGAGAATTTAATAACTCAATTACAAGCCACACTTAAAGGAAAGAAGTTCGTTTTACCTGAAGGATATGATCTTGCTTGTGGTACTCCTTTTGTTCATACTTACCGCAATGGGAATTCTGAATCAGGCTTGGCTTTTGAATGTCCCAGGATTCATGTTTTAGCTTCCAGTCCTAGAATGATTGAAGTAAACAATAAAGGTGCGGAAGCTGGGATTGGACGCAAGGGAGATATTATCGGTAACTTTGAGACTTGGCATGGTCAATCAGTTAGAGAATCACACTCAAAAGAGTTCACTACCCTTCGCACTTTACACATGATTTATTTGGTTGACACGAACGGTAGCTTTCTCCATAAAGTTCCTTTAGTTTTGACAGTTCATGGCGGTGCAGCGGCATTTTTTGGACAACAGCTTGAGAACTTTTACAAACTTGTGGAGATTGCTTACTCTGATAGTCAAGATGATAGCTTCTACACATTAAATGAACAAGCAAGAGCGGTAACAATATTTCAGCCAACATTCGATACAGAGCTTGTGGGTACAGATGCTCGTGCTGAGGTGTGTGCTGTCGTAGGATTTAACGAACCATCAGCAGAGAACGTGAAAGAGTTTTTTAACCTCTCAAATGCTGAAAAGATTTGGGGAACACAGCAATCATTATCGGGGTTTGCTTCTAGATACCTAAAGCAGTTTGAGAAGTTTCATCAGATTACTCCAGGTGTAGAAATTGATGAGTTTCCAGAAGAACAATTTGGTGAAACTATGCCAAGGAATCAAGTTGATGGTTTTTACCATCAAGTCAAACTGGAAAATCTAACACATCTACAGCAAGACGCAGACCCAGATAATTTCTAATTTAATTGGGGTGTATCTATTGCACCCCAGACTAACTAACATTGTAGGAGATATTATGTTTGAAACTCACACATCAAAAGACGGAATTACGGTACTCATTTGTCAGATGGATGACAGACATTTGAGTAACACGGTTAAGGCTTACTGTCGAGAAATCGAAAAGTGCAGAAAAGTGGTCACTCAACCATCTGCGGAAAATCAGATGATTGCAATTTTTAATAGCAATTATAGCCAAGCCAATATTAAAGAGCAGGTAGTGAATCAACTGAAAATTTACCATGAAAGATTGCAACCATATTTAGGAGAAGCATTGCTGCGTGGTTTAAATCTCAGTAACGAATTAAAAATAGCTTATGGCAGAACAGGGCAAATTAAAAATGCTTTTGGTATCACCCTTGAATTAGTAGAAGGTGATAATGACCACGACTACAAAGATGATTATTCTCATCCAGGTCATCCAAGCCACTACGGTGGTGCGGCTCGTTTCTAGTAGGAGCCTCTAGCGACTAGAGGGATATGACTAGAGTACATCTTGAAAATCACTTTCACAATGTATAACCATTCTTTTGATGTGGGTGATATCAAGTAACCTAGAAAGGTAAAGTCCCACCCTTGAGGAGACAAGTGACTCCCTACCTGCCCACAGTGACCATACTCGGAATTATGGAGGCTGAAGCTGGGAACAGGGCGCAATCAGATGTTAAGCAGGAAGACCACACTGGCGCTAACGGGGGGATAACATGGGTAAACAAGTCCTAGAAAAGTGTCTCAGTGAAGCAAGCTACAACCTGAATAACAAATGTAGACTTCATCCTCTTATTCTCGCAGCATCTCGCCGTGATAGCTGTACTCTCTGAGAAGAGGATAGGCAAATTGGACTGCCCTAAATCATCAAAATAATCGAAAGAACGGAACGAGTAAAAACGGTATAAGGGTCTGGGGAAAGGTCGAAAACCGCAGTAGGTAAGACGAGATACGGAATCCCCTTATATCGGGTATGACAGAGCGTAACTGCTCTAAGGTATTCAGAAAACATTCAATGGAGCAGAGTATGATTAGGCACAGTAAGAAAATTACTAGTGAATCTTGGAAATCACTACCTTGGAAGAAATTCCGAGCGAATCTTTTCCGCCTACAAAAGAGAGTGTTCAAAGCTGTTCGAGTTGGAGACAAGCGCAAAGCCAAGTCCTTACAAAAACTGATTCTGAGATCTTTTGCAGCTAGGTTTCTGGCGATTCGTCAAGTAACACAGCTAAACGCTGGCAAGAAAACCGCAGGTATAGATGGCAAGACCGCTTTAACTTATGAGGAAAGATTCAACCTCGAATTACTACTAAGACAGCAGAATTGGTATCACAACAAACTAAGACAGATACCAATACCAAAGAAAGACGGCTCCATCAGATACCTCAAAGTTCCCACCATTGCGGATAGAGCTTGGCAATGCCTAGCAAAATACGCACTAGAGCCAGCACACGAGGCAACTTTTCACGCAAACAGCTACGGATTCAGACCTGGGCGCTCCGCTCATGATGCCCAAAAGTAAATATATATCAGTCTGAACTCAAATGCAAAAGCATCACAAAAAGAATCCTTGAGCTAGACATAGAAAAGTGCGTGCGCCGTGACAGTTAACGCGGTATCCCCAATCAAATTGGGAGAGATTAAGAAGAACATCTCTAAGTCAACCAACTTACCTAGAGTCGAAAGACAAAAGGAACAACCGCATGTTGGTAAAGCCGGAATAGAGAGAAGGCGTTAAAACTAGAGTCCGGCAAGACTTGTGTGACAGGGTGAAGGTTAAACTACCTGAAGCCTAATTCTGACGGTATATTCGATTGCCTATTCCTACAACGCCTAACAGGAATAATCGTTTGTGTGTAGTTTTAAACATTTGAACCACACAACTTCTTCAAACGGAGTCAGCCAGCGATGAGATGGCTTAACGAATGAATGGGACACCTAAATCACACTACTACGTATCGAGTTAATAAAGCGCGGGATGACCTACAGGGGGCGACCCCTATGGTTACAGAGTTCTCATAGTAGTCCGAGAGCGGGAAAGCCGCTCACATGGCAAAGGAGAACAGGTATTCTTCACACTTGTATCGGGAGGTACGCGAGATGCGAAACGCCGAAACGGTTCTAAGTGTAATCCGAGACAGAGGGAATCGTGGTTTACCTCTGGATGATGTCTACAGGCAACTTTTCAATCCTAATTTGTACCTCTTGGCGTACAGTCGCATTTACAAAAATAATGGGGCAATGACGCAAGGAGTTACATCAGAGACTGTGGATGGGATGTCCATCAAAAAGATTGAAAAACTCATAGAAGATATTCGCTATGAACGTTTTCGATGGACACCAGTACGGCGAATTAATATTCCCAAGAAAAATGGGAAAACGCGACCACTGGGCATTCCCACTTGGAACGATAAATTGGTTCAGGAAGTAATACGTTTGATATTAGAAGCGTACTATGATCCCCAATTTTGTAACAGCAGTCATGGTTTTAGACAAGAGCGTGGATGCCATACTGCATTAACAGTAATAGACCGCACTTGGCAAGGAACCAAATGGTTTATTGAAGGAGATATCCGTGGTTGTTTTGACAATATAGATCAGAAAATCTTAATGTCAATTCTCCGCGAGAAAATCCAAGATAATCGATTTTTGAGATTGATTGAAACCTTATTAACGGCAGGTTACTGTGAGCAATGGAGATACCATTCTACACTGAGTGGAACGCCACAAGGGTCGATTGTCTCACCCATACTCGCAAATATTTACCTTGATAAGCTAGATAATTTTGTCGAACAGACAGTCATTCCAGAATATACACGAGGTAAATGTCGGGCAGAAAATCGAGAGTATTCAAGGCTCGTAAAACTTGCTTGGTATTACAGGAAAAATGGACAATTCGATAAAGCGCGTCAACTGGAGATTAAATACCAGAAAATGCCCTCCAAAGATGTCCGTGACCCAGAATACAGAAGGCTAAATTACGTCCGCTATGCCGATGATTTTCTACTTGGTTTCATTGGTTCACTTCAAGAAGCAAAAGAAATTAAGGAAAAACTAAAGACATTCCTAGCCGACAATCTTCAGTTAGAAATGTCAGCAGAAAAGACCTTAATTACTAATGCCAGAAATGAAGCAGCGAACTTCTTAGGTTACGAAATCTTAGTTCAATATTCCGACAATAAGCATACCAATGGTAAACGCTCACTTAATGGAATCACTGCACTAAGAATCCCAGCAAGTTTTGTAGAAGGAAAATGCGCTCTTTATATGAGGAATGGCAAACCCATTCATCGTCCTGAGTTAATAAATGACGATGATTTTACTATCATTAACATTTACCAATCAGAACTCAGAGGCTACGTACAATTCTACAGCTTTGCTCAAAACATTGCATGGCTCCGTAAACTCCAATGGGTTATGTGGAGTTCGTTAATGAAAACCCTTGCCTGTAAACACAAAACTAGCGTAGCCAAAATCTGCGCCAAGTACCAGAAGACGGTAAAACTTCCACAAGGAAGGAGAAAGTGTGTTGAAATAACCGTCCCAGTAGAAGGTAAGAAACCCTTGGTAACTCGTTTCGGGGGCATACAATTAAAACGCAACTTAAAAGCAACCATAGAAGATTTGCCACGAGTGCGAAAACCAGCGTTCAGAAATGAATTGATTAAACGGCTTCTTGCTTCGGAATGTGAGATTTGCGGGGCAACAGGTGATATTGAAGTTCACCATATTCATGCCCTTAAAGACCTCAAAATCAAAGGCAAGAAAGAAAAACCGCAATGGATGCAAATTATGTCCGCACGTAGAAGGAAAACTCTCATGGTTTGCCCTCAATGCCATGATGCAATACACGCTGGTAAACCAATATCTCAACGAGTCTCGCGATAACAGAGTACTGGAGAGCCGTGTACCTGGAAACTCGTAAGCACGGTTCGGAGGGGGCTAGTTAGAAAAGGAGCCAAGGCTTGGAAACCTCGCTAGCTAGCTACCCACTTTTGACAGGATAAACCACACAACCATAATGGATAACCTTATTGCCCCTCAAAGGCTAAAAATTGGAATATTCCGAGCATTAAAAGCAGGAATAAATCCAGAATTCCCCGAACAAGGTACACCGCAAGGTGGGGTGGTAAGTCCACTTCTGGCAAATATAGCCCTAAATGGTATTGAAAACATCCATCAATACAATAGAAGCAAAAGAAAAAGGATAACACCAAATACATCCGAAAAGGAAATAATTAATGCCTGCATAAGATACGCAGACGACATGGCGTTTTTCCTAAGACCAGAAGACAACGAGAAAGAAATACTTGACAAAATTAGCCGTTTCCTAGCAGAAAGAGGATTAAGAACTAGTGAGAAGAAGACAAAGTTGACCGCATCGACAGATGGATTTGACTTTTTAGGCTGGCATTTTTATGTACAACAAAACGGGAAATTTAGATGCGTTCCCTCAGAGGAAAACTTCAAAGCTTTTCGTAAGAAAGTCAAGAAAATCGTCAATCACTCGAATTATGGCGCTAAAGTGAAAGCCCAAAAGCTTGCACCAATTGTTAGAGGTTGGAGAAACTACCACAAGTTCTGTAAAATGGACGGGTCACGGTTCTCACTGTGGCACATGAATCACAGAGCATTCAAGGTATTTAATAAGGAAACCAAACAGGATAGGTACTCAGCCGAAAAGCACGTCAAACAAGCTTTCCCAAGCGTTCCCTACTCCGAAAACAACCACATCAAAGTAAAAGGAAACAAATCACCCTTTGATAGAGATGTAACCTACTGGACTGAAAGGAATAGTAAGTTATACGACGGCATAACCTCAAAGCAATTAAAGCGACAAAACCATACGTGTGGATACTGTGGACATAAATTAACCACAGAAGAAAGGGTACATCTACACCATATAGATGGCAATCATGTAAACCAGAAGACACCTAATCTAATGGTGGTACATGAAAGCTGTCACGACTATATCCACACGAGCAAAAGTGCAAGCTAAGAATATCGAAAGCTGGGTGCAGCGAAAGTGGCACGCCCAGATTGAACAGAGAGGTGCAGCGGGTAATACCGCCCATCGACTCTAACACAGATAAGAAGTCCTACTGAAGACAGAATACAGAATACCCTATGCTTGTCCTCGCAGCTTTCCTGCAAAACTAAATAACTTTAAGGCAAAGACGCATGAAACAACTCACAGGTTCTATACCCATCGCAGCATTACCAGAATCTACTGATGTTTCTGCTAAAGAACAGCTAATAGCAACAATTGAATGGCTCCAAAAAGAGGGTGCAGCAAGTGAAACTAATCTCAAGCTTTTAACTGCAATCGTGGAATCAATTCTCTGGTCTGAAGAATCATACACCAGATTTTTGCAGTGTGGTTTTGATGCAGCTATTGAGTTATTCGATATCAGTTCTCAAAATTGGGAGTTTGAAGAATCAATGTCATCACCTCATAATCCCCGAAATTGGGATGAGTACAAACGGCTTGCGGCTTGCACGAACATTGTTATCAACAATCCACCAGTATCACGGAGTATCGGAGAAAATGAGGACTTAAAATACAGCCCTCGTTGAGCCGATTCAGTACAGAGATAGTAGCAAAATTACTTTTGATTGTTAGATTCTTCCTGCTGTAGTTGTTGCACTACTTCTACTGATAAACCAGTAATCCGAGCAACTGCTTCTACTGTCATCCCTTCTGCTAGTAAATTTCGGGCAATTTCATGAGCTTTTTCTTGGCTTCCTTCTTCCTTGCCTTCGGTTTTAATTTGTTGGTAAATCACAGACTCACGCATAGTATATCTTTGATTGGACAACACGTGTATTGCTTATTCTGACTGTTCAACGTCTGTCATGAGTAAGCTTTGTACCTGTTCGATTGTTAAGCCAGTAACTTTTGCCACCATTTCGATAGGCGTCTTCTCTTTTAGAAGATTAACAGCAACACGGCGAACACCTACTTCAATCCCTTCTTCCCGTCCTTCAGTCTTAATTGATTGATAAATGACCGACTCGCGCATAATGTCTTTCCTGAATAAACGCCCAATTACTTCTTGTTCTAATACTAACCCAGCCAAGATTGCGGTGGCGGCAGCAATATTACTTTGTGTCCGGCGTTCACTAATTTTATCAACAGCTGCCGCCGCTTGTTGTAGTGTACCAACCTGGTTACTAGTATCAGCTAATACAGCAAATGGCAGCAATCCTGTGGTTCTTAAAAATATTTCTGGTGGTTGTTCCCAAAGACGAATCACAGAAAACTCATGTCGAAGATTTTCAATAGTAAAGGTGGTTTTATACACTTCTTCAGATGTAGTTTTATCTAAGTAGATTACGACTTGGTGCATTCGTTTATGAGGAAAACGGCGATACACTCGCAAGCGATAATCTGCCATCCTAAAAGGCATATTTTCATCTGGCTGGGTCTGAAATTCAATGTGCAGAACAACTTCATCAGATTGCAGCAGTATTAATGCATCGGCACGAATAGGTTCTAAGGATAACTCTGTAGGACTTAACTTGGTTAAAGTAATGGGTTCTCCTAACAACCAAGTAGCGAAATCAGGAGAATATATTTCAGCAATAAATTTGCAGGTGTTATCAAACATGGAGAGATTTTATCATCATGTAATAGTGCGAGGTGTTTGAGAGATAGTAGCAATCACAGATTGGGTTTTGCAAGTACAGCAACAAAATTTAGTTGAAGTTGAGAGATAATTATGGAAATAAGCAATAGAGTTCAACCCCATTGCATTAGCTACATATTAAACAAATTGGGATCTAAGTTAGCAGGAAATACAAAAACAAAAACTTCTTGATTTGTTTCAAGTATTATCTTGTGATAAAGCTCAATTGCTCTTGATAAACGGCAGTACTTAATTGGTATCTACCACCCATCCAAGAAAGAGTATACTACAACTCGATAATTTAGGTATTCTTCTAAAGGTAGTGGAACTGACCAATCTGAATTCAACATCTAACTTTTGAGGAATATATCCACAATGCATATATCTATCAGGCAATTTAAACATGCTCATCCTACTTGGATATCCTCAAAGTAACTGACTATCTGTAGTTAGGTTCTTAATTCTTACGAAAGTCAGAATAAAAAAGTAATTTACTCACAATCAAACTGAAAATACGGGAGAATTTTTAATGGTCAGAAAAACTACAAATAAACTTGCTCACCCAGTTCCACAAGACCATTCCTACCAATGCCTACAATATCTCCGACGTTGTGGAGGCAGCACTCGACTGTGCAACATCAGCTTTAGCCTGGGAGTGATTCAAACGTTGGTTAATCGCAAGCTGGTGAAGGTTAGCAATAATGGTGCAGGGTTTTATGTGGAGTTGAACGAAACACGATGACCAACCGCAAACAAATTTTTTACCACCAAGCTCAATTAGACCAAAACAATAAATTGTTTATTCGTCGGAGCAGAAAAGTTTTCAAGATGAAAAAGTTCATTGACCGCACTCTAGAAACGGCAGCAATTGCCTCTTTACTGTTCACAGGATTTGCGGGAGTAGGGGCGATAGGATGCTGGGGAATGGAAATAATCGAGTTAAACACTAATGCCAAAATAATCATTTCTAGCTGGTACTATCAGAAAAACGCTTGTCTGGGAGGTATGTTAGTAAGTTTTTCAACCTTTCTAGGCAGTTCTTTGCTTGGTGCAAGTTTTAGTATTATCAGAGACGATTTTCATAAATAATTAGGAGAAATAATGTCCAAGCTGAAATACCTAAATATTTGTGCTGGAGCAATGGGAGTAACAGCAGCACTCATAGGAGGCACAATTTTATTTAGAGGGCTTAGCGGGGCGAGTGCCAAAAGTTTTTTGGCTGGTTCCTGCTTGATTCTGGGAGGGACAGGGATAGCTTCAGCCAGTTTGTATCAATTCAAAGTCGAGTAAGATATCGAAAAGATATTATCAGAAAGACGTAAAGCAATACCAATCTTTCTTGCAAGGTCAGAGGTTTTTAAATTAATCCTAAACTTTTTTAACATCCTCTTAAACTACGACGTTACACACCAGCCCCAACCCTCTCCACTATCAAACCAATCTCCGCAAGAAGATCTGTCACATACTTTATTTTGGCATCGGCATCTGCATGTACGAGTCAATCCAAATAATCCTTTACATTTTTCACAATGCCATCGCCGATGTACTTTAAACCATCCAGGAGCACCTCCACTAAGAAGGGACTGTTCTTTGAGAGTTAATTCAATAAATAGTTCTTTATTGTTAGCCGTGTACAAATCATAGTTATGAGTTTTGTGCTTCATGCTTAACATAGTTTTCTCCTTGATCAAAATGAAATACAGTTCATTGTGCTTACGTCTAATTATTAGAACAAATCAGACTTGCAGAATATTCCACAAAGTGAAAGAAAGGCATTTTTTTTAGTCGAGTCAATTACTCATAAAATTCGTACTTACCACCGCCTTTTGGGGGTTCAGCCGGGATACCTGCAAATTGGGACACATTGTAAAGTTTTGTGTGCGACCCGAAGTCGCACGGGAGAGTGGAACCCTTAGAAAGTTCCCAGGCTAGTATCCAAAGCCTGTACCCACCCGAAGGGGCTTAGTGAGTAATCACTTAGTCTCATAGCTAGAAGGTCAAATCCCTAACCTGATTAGTAAAGCCATAAATGAAAAGGGGGCTAGGGTAAGACCGAAATGGATAACCTAAGTGAATCTGTGATGAGGCTCCGTAATTACTAACTATTGAAAGTGGTTGTGACGATAGATTGGGGAATTAACGACCAGGGAAACCTTCGTTATCAGTAAGACACTCCACAAATAGTGTTTTAGAAGATACCAACCCGAATGGTACTAAGAAAAGCTCCAAAGTGTGTGGAATAAGGACTACAGCTTTTAATGGCATTGAGCAGTAATGGCATGAGTCAGGCGATCGCCTAGGTCGGGATGATGTACGGTTGTCCAAAAAGTTTTTGTACGTAGAAAAAGCTTACTCGTCCATGAAATACTTACTTTGAGACGAGCAAGCCCATACCATAATTACTACTGTGACACTGCGAGTACAAATTCTCAAGGATAAGTTTAGTCAGAGTTTGGGGCTACCCTTTAAAGAACTGCTGCCAGAGTCTGTAATTCGACAAGCAATCTCTGAGCTAAAAATTAAATATAAAAAGCGGTTATTTGACCCAGTGATAAGATTGTGGGCATTTTTATCGCAAGTATTGGATACTAATAAAACTTGTCATAATGCCGTGAATAAAATAATTGCACATTTGGCAGGAGAAGAAGTAGAAATTCCTTCTACTGATACAAGTGCTTACTGCCAAGCACGGTCAAGATTACCGGAGGAATTATTAGAAAAGCTTTTTCATTACTCGACACAAAGCTTAGAAAAGAAAGTGGAAGAAGAACATTTATGGTGTGGTCGGAAAGTGAAAGTAATAGATGGTTCAACTGTCTCCATGCCTGACACTGTGGAGAATCAGAAATCTTATCCTCAGTCAAGTACTCAAAAGCCTGGATGTGGATTCCCAACTGCCAAAATTGGTGTGATATTTAGTCTAGCGACAGGAGCCGCTGTGGCATTGTGCATAGATGTTTTAAACACTCATGATATTAAATTAGCAAGAAAGTTGTATCAGTTTCTTAAGCCTTTAGATATTCTTTTAGGGGACAGAGCCTTTTGTGCTTATTCTGATATAGTTGCTATTAAAAAACTTGATTGTGATGTTGTATTTCGCAAGAACCAAACCCGAAAAACATCGACCCAAAAAGGTAAAATTATTGGGGCTTGTGACAAACTTGTTACTTGGTATAAGCCTAAAAAATGCCCAAAAGGTTTAAATAAGGAGGAATTTAATGCTCTACCTCCTTCTATAACTGTACGCGAAATTTACTACTACATTGTTATTCCTGGTTTTCGTACTGCAAGAGTCAGTTTAATCACTACTTTATTAAAGCAAGCAATTTATCCGACATTAAAAATAGTTCAACTCTACTATCAACGTTGGCAAGTTGAACTCGATTTAAGACATTTGAAAACTACTCTGGGTATGGATATTTTACGATGTAAAACCCCCTCAATGGTACGCAAAGAAATTCATGTTTATTTACTTAGAGGCTATTTATAAAGTAAATCTCAAGACGACTATGAGGGGATTACCACAAGGATTAAGATACCTCATGTACAGCATATTTACATAGTTGGTCATGGCACGAAAGTCTTATCCCACAGACTTAAATGATATAGAGTGGGAAATCCTGGCCCCCTTAATTCCACCAGCCAAACAAGGAGGACATCCCCGCACAACTGATATGCGAGCAGTATGCAATGCAATCTACTATCACTTAAAAACTGGATGTCAATGGAATATGCTTCCAGTAGACTTTCCTCCCAGTTCAACAGTTTACAGCTACTACAGGAAATGGCAGCGTAAGGGGGTTTGGGAAAAATTAAATCATACACTACGTGGTCAGGTGCGCTCGAAATTAGGTAAATCAATACAACCAACTGCGCTCGCAGCAGACAGCCAATCGGTAAAGACGGCTGAAAAAAGGGGAGCCAGTGCGTTGGGCGGCTTTGCCGACTTGAAGCAACTGGCATGGATGTGTACGGCTTTGATCGGGGTAAAAAGGTAAAAGGACGAAAACGCCAGACTTTAGTTGATAGTCTGGGACTATTGTTGAAAGTGGTGGTTAGTGAAGCAAATGCCCCAGAAAGATTACTTGCTGCCTACGCTTTGATGGAACTCCTAGAAGAACGTCCAGAATTGCTGGAAAAAGTTGAAGTCATCTGGGTTGATTCCGGTTATGACGGGGATAAATTTGCGCTTTGTGTTTGGTTGATGATTCAAGCTCATGTTCAGGTAATGCGACGTACTGAGCAAGAATTTCAGATTTTGCCCAAACGTTGGCTAGTAGAAAGAACATTTGGGTGGTTTAATCAGTACCGTCGTCTCAGTAAGGATTATGAGCGTCTCCCAGAAATGAGTGAAGCAGCTATATATGCTGTCATGACTCGTATCATGTTACGTCGTCTTGTTGTCTAAAGATTTACTTTATAAATGGTCTCTGATTTCACTGTTCAAGCATATTGATAGCGCATTTTGGCAATAAGTTTTACCAAAATGCATCTGACCTTGCTTAATTCTATTAAAACAATTTCGAGATGTAATGCTATTAATGGCTAAATTGAAGTCAAGTTACCGATTTTCAACTACTACTTAATCCCGCAAGCTGAGAGGCTTCGGTAATGTCATCTGCTTCCTTCTCGTTTACTGGAAGAGAACGCACCAACTCTCTAATCACGTCGGTTGATGCAGACTCTCAGTACATACTACTAAAATGCAATTTAGGAAATAAGACTCAGGTTAGAAAAACCTGATTCTCTAATCTGTTTTAATCAAGTTGATAACATACTAGGCGGTTAGGTAAAGGCTAGCCGCTAGTAGAACTTCCTCAGTTATCCATCAAGCAAATAACGGGGCAAAAACACTGTGACGCTAGATTTAGTATCTGTATATTCTTCGGATGATAAAATAAACATAGATATTTTCCAAGGAGTAACAATTCTTGTTGTAGATGATCACCAGGACATGCTTCTGGTAATAACCTGGCTTCTTGAAAGCTATGGAATTCAAGTATTCACCTCATCCAGTGCTTTGACAGGATTAGAAATAATTAAACAATTTAGTGTGGATCTTTTAATTTCAGACATTACTATGCCCTTTAAAGATGGGTATTGGTTAATACAAAATATTCGTTCACTTCAGCATCCACAAACTAGAAAAATTCCTGCAATTGCTTTTACTGGAAATACTGAAGAGAAGGCAGATAAAAAAGCTCTTGCGTCTGGATTTCAAGCCTATATTCAAAAGCCTTCAAGCGCTACAGAGTTAATCCTAGAAGTAGCAAAACTGTTAAAAAGTAGGGAGTATACATTGGTGGGCGACTACTTGAGGTTTGAGCCAGAGTTTTGCATATAAAGCACGAAATTGGAATAGAATGCTCCGTCGTCGATGAAAGCATTTAAATCCTTTGATTGAGCCAAAATATATTTTATAGGGCGCTTGTATTTGATTTTTTGGCTCTTAATTAAATGCGTTGACCCTGCTGCTATTATACTCTGTGCAAAATTTTTCTCTCCGTAAAATTACTGGAAATCTTGCTTAATTAATCTAGTAACTGTATTGTTAAGAAGGGCTGATTACCAAGATTTTTGGGCATAAATCCGATTAGTGAGTTATGCTTAATTATTGTTTATCAAATCACAAGTTATTTGTCGCTGTTAGTGCCCTAGTGTGTTGCTCTGTCCTAGAGTCAAGGATTTAACTCCTTATAATCAAGCATAATGACAGCCACTATTCAACAAAACCAATTATTAGCTCTGATCGTTGACGATGAACCCTTTTTCCGCACAGTGCTGCGACTTTTCTTAGAGCAGGATGGATATCGAGTCGCGGAAGCTGAAAATGGCACAGAGGCAATAAATGTTTTTGAGCAACTCCACCCCGACATTATACTCCTTGATATCTCAATGCCGGATATGGATGGCTTCGAGTGTTGCTACAAGTTACATTCATCAAATCAAGGTCAGCACACTCCCATTTTAATGCTTACATCTGTTGAGGATGAACGCTCCATTAACCGTGCATTTGCAGCCGGTGCAACTGACTATGTTACTAAACCTGTTCTCTTGCCCATTCTGCGCCAACGTCTAAAACGCCTGATTGAGCAATCTCAGCTACAGCAAAAGCTGATTGCCGCAAATCAGCAGTTGCAACTTTTGGTTAATCTTGATGAGTTAACTCAAGTAGCTAACCGTCGGCGATTTGAAGAATACCTTTTCCTTGAGTGGCAGCGCCAAACACGCTCACAACAGCCTCTATCCTTGATTCTGTGCGATGTTGATTTCTTCAAATCCTACAATGATACCTATGGTCATCTCGCAGGCGATCGCACTCTAGTCAAAATTGCTAGAGCTATAAAAGATGCTCTCAAGCGGACTGCGGATTTAGTTGCCCGTTATGGCGGGGAAGAATTTGCTGTTGTTTTACCTGATACAGACGCACTTGGGGCTATTCATATTGCTAAAACAATCTGCTGTGCTGTCCGCACATTGGCAATTCCTCATCGCAATTCACTACTTTGTTCTTATATAACCCTGAGTGCTGGGTCAGTTACAGTAGTTCCTCAGCCTAATTCTGACTTCCAACAAATAATTGCCACGGCAGATAGGGCATTGTATCAAGCAAAAGCAGCAGGACGCGATCGCTTTATCCATAGCAGCTTGGATTCGCCTTTTGCTAACCCAACTTGCTATTTATTCGAGAGCAGTACCTCTAAGCGTTGTGGATTCTGCTAATTGTTAGCCCTTTTGAGAGATTTTTCCAGAAACATTATTCCAGCGTCGGGCGTACTAGTAGAAATCTCTCTAATAGAATTCATTAGAGAAGCTTGGACATAGACGCAAGTTCAAGCTTTGAATTTTACTTAGACTTTTAAGCTATGAATATCGGATTTGTAGTATTAGTCGATTTGAGGTAACAGGGGGTTTAACTTTGTGAAAGCAAGAAGGGTCTTGAACGAAGCCAAATCCTTTTTTTCCAGTAATAACTATTTGATTGTCTTTGCCGTAATAATTAAATATGGCATTGTCAGGTTGGCAATTAGAAGTCAACAACATCTGTAATGGCTTTTGCTGGTGAGAGTACTTAATCATTACGTGGGGGCCAGAATCTATATCTACGTCTGTAATGTAGAAATACGATGTCATAAAGTTATAACCAGCAATATCATAATGAAAATTAGTTGGTGGGTAACTTTTCTTGACTTCTGCTTCTGGCAGGGATGAAGCAAAACTCCAGGTTAAATGCTGCGTTATCAGCGTTGGCCAATAGGTAAGATATTTACGAACTATTTTTAAAAGCAAAGGATCGTGGACAATTTGCTCGATAGCTTGACAATTTTTAACATTATTTACCAGCCCCCGCATTACATACCTCCCACCTTGTAAACAACCATTCTTAACAGCTTTTGCAAGAAATTCCTCGTGAAAACCAGGTTCTATACAAGGTGTTCGACTAGCAAAGTCAGAGATTTCTTCTACCATATTAGCTGACAATTGCAGACCAAATCCGACTCCGCAATCCTGCATAGCAATTACGGTTTTTTTAACACTAATACCTGTAAATATCGATTTATCTTGGATTTCTAAACGATTTCTGTAAACAGTGGGATTCAAACTTTGTATTTTGTTTTGGGCAACACTGTATGCTTTGCGAATAACATGAAATCTACTTGAGCGCTCTAAATACTGTCCTCCTACTCTCTTATAAAAGTCATTTTTTAGACTAAGCTTTCGCCGTTTATTTTGCAGTAATAACCTTTTCCAAAAAATGGTCACGGGGGTCTTCCACGAAAAGAAATCAACAGCCTTATTACGATATGCATGTTGTCCCCTCAATTAATAAACTTGATTGAAGGCTGCTTGATTTTTTAGGGGACAATGCGTCATACTTTGTCTTTCCAAAAAAAAACTTAATCTTTGTAGGTACTAAACAGCATAATTATTTGCTACGGTTTGTCCAAAAAAGCGAAATCTACGACAAGTACTTGTAAATGCTATGCGACAACTTCAGACAAGTTTTTATTTGAAACAATATATGCCTCAGATGTCTCAGAGAGCAGAGGTAATTTCACATTTATAAATGAAACACTACCTGGAATATTACCGTACCAAAGAATTCACAAGTATTGCCTTATCAAGGCTTTGGCAGGCCGAGAAGGTCGGGCAATAGTAACCTCTATGTTAGGGATATCACACAATAAAAACGATGTTAGAATTTTTGGAGACTGTAACTTTCCAGGTCGTGATCAACTTTGCTATACAGCAAAGAGTTTGGTAACAACATCGTAGTTGCTCCATTCGCTTTTGGAAATATGCTTTAAGGTAGATAATAAATCATCCCGTGGTTGGATGCCATAAGTCACTTGAAGCTATGTATGCATCTGAAGCTATATGTGCATTAGCTTACCAGGGTTCCAACTACTCTACAGTTGTTCAAAAAGGATTATAAATAACAGAGAAATACACCCCGTTCTCCTGCCATGTCTTTCCGTTTGAATCCACATCTACCAACGGAATCCCCCAGCCAACACCAATTCGCAATTCGCAATTAAGACAATTAGTAAGGGTTTGAAACCCGCCACTTTCTTGTTGACCACCAGATTGTTAGCGGAGTGTCTCCTTTGGACAAGATTTAGTGAGAGCCTGTACCCCGTTAATGAGCCAATTAATTAATCAGCAACAGAGCAATTCCCATTCTCAAAAATTGCGAATTGCGAATTGTTTGCCCCCACGCGACTGCAATCCCAGACCAACAGAAGCCACGGTATTCGAGTCAGGATTCTCTGTACCAGAATTCCATCCCACTCCAAAGTCTGCAAAGGGAATCACTTGCAACATACCACCAGTCTTTAAAATGGGTACTTGCACTTCTGCCGAACCAAAACACGCCATTATCAGCCAGCAGGAAATCCTGGCGATAGCCCCGTACGCTCTCCTGCCCACCCACGCTAAATTGCTCGAAAGGAACGAGGGTAGTAGTCGCTAGTTGCATGTTCAGACGGAGTAACGCTATGGTTTCAGGAGCCAGCAGGCGTACCCACTGCGCTTGTCCTCGCCATGAGAAGAAGCGGCTATCAGGAGCATTTTCGTTTATCGTAGCATCGAATGCACCAATGCCGAGGCTGAACTGCGATCGCGTAACCTTCTGGCAAGAGTGCGATCGCACTGCAAATAACTAAGTCACAACAGCAGCACAATCCCTTATTTGTAGCATTCTTTGAGGGATACATCAAAAAACAGCTAAAACCTGCTGTTATTGACTGGGATGTATTTATGGCTAGCACCTATACTTTGGAGTTGGATGCTAGTAAAGACTATATGCGGATGACAAAGGTCTTACCAGATGATGAGCTAACCGCTCGTAACTTGAAGAGGGGTATGTTGAGTATTGCTCAAGATGAAGCTGGTCATGCTGCTTATCTATACGAAGCAATGATGCAACGGATGTCTGCAACCCAAGTGCAAAAACTCGTGGATGAATGGCGCGCTCGCAAGGTCAACGCCATGTTTTCAATGGCTGGTAATATTTTTCAGAATAACGGTAAGCTTCGGTTACTAGTTCAAGATAGTGAACTATCATTAAATTCTCAATTGATAGTTAAAAATTGATATTTTTAATAAATAACAGCAATCGCTACCAATAGCAATGTAGATACCTTATTAACAATGGATATGCATGAAGAAGCGTTAGAAAATGACCCAACAAGATTTGCTTTAAGAACCGAGCTTTTACAACAAATAGAAATATTGGGAGTACAGCGAAGCTTATTTCCATCCTCTGAAAAGCCTATTGATGAACTTGTACATCGATTAGAGAATATTAATCCAATCCCACAACCACTTAACTTAAAATCTCTTCCGTTATTATTTGGTAATTGGCAATTAGTTTACGCCTCGCGCGGAACAGTTGTAACTCGACAAATCGCATCAATTTCAGACTTTTTACAAGGAATTAAAATCAAGCGTGTGTGGCAAAAACTAGCTGCTGGAGATACTAAAAAAATATCAGCCTCTAATAGCGCTGAAGTAGAATTACCCATTTTAGGTGAGTGGCAGTTACAAGCCGACGGACTATGGAAGTGGGGTACAGATGAGCAAACTGCCACAGTTGCTTTTAACTCATTTTCCATACAAGCAACAAAACCTCTTGGACTACCTAATTGGAATTTTCCTGAATTGAGAATACCAGTATTAGAATTCCTACAGAAAGAGGCCCTGTGGATAACTTCTTACTTAGATGAGGAAATAAGAGTAGGACGAGGAGCAACAGGCAATCTATTTGTGTTTCATCGAGAGAGAACATCTTCCATGTATTAACTCTCAAAGATACAATATAGAATTTTTTAACCTCATAGGTAGACACTCTCAATTTCTTGTTTGCAATTATATCATAATTTCAACATCAATACTTTCCCAACAAATGAACAATCATCTCAATAATTTTATAAGTACTATTGTAGTATCAGGGTCTATTTTGTTTTCGTCTGTTCTTCCGTCTGAAGCTCAAATTATTCCAGATACAACCTTACCTAACAACACAAGTATAAAAATAGAGGAAAACACTACAAAAATTGAAGGTGGAACTCAGATGGAAAACAATTTATTCCACAGTTTCAAAGAATTTTCTATACCTATTGGAATTTTTTGAAAACCAAACTACATTTGTTAGCAGCGAGCTTGAAGCAATGCTCGATAAGATGTTTAGTCAAGTTTTAAGTGAAATTCAGCGGCAGATTATGATTTACTTAGCGGATGAAATAGCTTCAAATTCCCAATCGATTAGCTTTGTTAAGCTATTAACTAATATAAATCAAAAACAGAAAGCATCTCTGTCAACTTCAGAATTAGTAAAAGCATTAGAAAAACTTGAACGGCTGTCATTACTGGAAAGTATTAAACATCCAATTACAAAAGAAATTAGTTTTACTCTTCAACCAGTAATTAAAAAATATATTTTGACAGATCCGCAGGGATTAGTGCATACATTAGATGCTTTACCAACATTAGCGAATGCATCTTAATAGGAGTATCTATGATTGTAGGAAAACTAGAAAGAACAATTAAAATCAACGAACTACTACAATCAAACACAGTAGATAATGGTTGGCAGCAGTTTGAAATTGACTGCGATAGTCGCATTCTTTCAGTCACAGTCCAACCCGAAATTTGGAAGAAACTGACAGATGCAGCCTGCAATTACCCACCAGTAAACACGGAACAGGAACAGTAAACAGGGAACAGTAAACAGTGATTAGAAAAAAAGTGATAACTGTTAAATGATTTTCCTTCTCATTAGCTTTGCTGACTGGGTGAGAAATTGAGTAGATTGTGAGCTTTGAGAGCATTCAAGACTAATTCAGGTGCTTTAGATCCCTGCCGATAAAATACAGCAGGTTGTCCGAGTGGAGCAGGTACTTTTTGCAGTGTACCTGTTGTCATGCTGTAGGTTTTGCCACTCCACAAATGAACCCACTCGCCAGCTGGAAAATATACATTTGTGCTATTTTTACCTGGCTTCAATACTGGCGCTACTAAAAAGTCACTACCCAGCAAAAACTGATCTTCTATTTTGTAAACATTAGGATCATTAGGGTAATGAAGAACAAGATGCCGAACAAGGGGATATCCTTTTGTCGCTGCTTCTACCATCAATTGCTGGCGATACATAGCTAGTGCTGCATAGACTTTCGCCCAATAACTGAAAGTTGCTAGGGTATCTTTGTCTGTATAAAATTGAACATTTTCATCTGGCTGATTGCCTTCGTGTGTGCGGAATACTGGAGTGAAAGCGTTCATTTCCATCCACCGATAGAGTAGTTCACGCGATCGCCTAAATCCTATACCTAAAGCTTCTAAAATCGGGTTAGCAATACTTGTATACCCACCAATGTCACTATGGTTGATACTGAACCCAGAGATCCCACCACTAATTGCCCCTTTGAGAGCACTCGCTATACCATCATTTAGACCCCAAGAAGTATTCTGATCTCCTAACCACATACCTGTGCTCTGAGATGGAGTTTGCAAAAATCCGGCTCGATTGAAGAACCAGGCGTCACCTTCACGACCCGCTTCTTGAATAGCTTCTCGGTTAACTGTTACCCAATCTACAGGATATTGGTTGTGATAGAGTAGTCCAGCTTCGTTAGCAAACACTCCATCAAACGGCGCTGCTTCCCCAAAGTCAGTCATCCAAAATTTAGCGCCTTTGCCCATCACTTCGTCCTTAAGAATACTTTTGAACCATTTACGAGCATCTGGGTTAGTCAAATCTAGCAAAGCCGCAGAGAAGTCAGTACTTTTAATTAAATATGGTTGGGCGTCTTGAGTTTTGACTACAAAACCTTGTTGTATGGCTTCTTTATAGAGATTACGCTGTGCTTGGTTTGGCTGGTGTGGGCGCTCAACTAGGAAGGGGTTGACATATACCCCAACCGAAATTTCTGCTTCTGCTAGGTCAGTTACCAACTGCTGCCAATCTGGATAAGTGCTTTCATCAAGTTGCCAATTCCACCACAACTGTTTTCCTGCTATTGTGCGGCGTTGACCGACCCAATCCTGAAGCCAAAATCCAGCAATGGGGGTGTTGAGGTCGCGCAACTGCGACCACACTTGTCGGACTAACTTTGCACCTCCTTGCATACCCACGATCGCCCCACTATTTAGCCAATCGGGAAGTGCTGGCATCCGTCCCACATAGTTGGTATATAGTTCAATAATATCTAGGGGTGTCTCGCCGCAAAGAATTCGCCCCTGCATACAACTCGATGAAACCCGTATAGTTGCAATATATGGATCGCGTAAGTTGAAAATTGAGGGTTCAGTGTTAGTTAAAAATATTGATCGCCCCTTGTTAGTTAAAAAGTAGGGCATGGGGGCATAACTTGAAAATCTATTACCAGATACACCTAGTAGGTTAAGAGTTTTCGGGCCGCGATCGCCACGCCCAATCCCTCCCTCTTCGCAGACAATCGGCATCCATTGTCCTTTACAATCGATGTCAGAAAATTGCTCTCCAAAACCATAAAAGTGTTCGTCTGGGGAAGTTGTGAATTGCAACTGTGTCTGATTGACATTCCCATCGACAATTTGCACTTGAAAATCAAGTTCTTTTGACCCGACAGTTTGCAATATTAAGATATATTTGGGTTCGTTACTGGCAGTTTTGCGACCTTGAAGACGACCAGAAATTACCAGAGTATCGTCCTCTTGCTTAATGCTGTCAACAGTTTGATCGGTAAAGTCTGCAAGTTTGTGTTCGTCAATTTCTATAGAACCTCGTTCTTCAATGATATTTAGGCGAACATCACCCCCACTGACAAAGCTAGAACCAGGAGATGTCTGCCATATTGTTTTTGCTTCATTACTTTGATGGCTAATCCGCAGACTCGGCTGTTTTGTATTGCTACCTTGCCAATCAATTATAAATTCTCCTAATTTAAAGCTTTGACTGGGTACAGAAGTTGAAATATTACCAAGCGGAATCAACTTCCAACGGCTCAGCTTTTTAAGTGGTTCAGTTAGGAGTCTCAAAAACCGTTTCAGCACCCAACCGCTACAAGCAACGGTGTACTGCGGGTATATCACCGAGTACGAAGATTGCCAAGGAGTTTTCATTAATTTTGGAAAATAAAACTAAATTTTATTTGATATTACCAAGGTGTGCCAACAGTTGTATAACTTACGCAATAACTCTCTAAAACTCTTATTCCTTCTCTACGAGACGCTGCGTGTCTTTGGCGGTAGCCAAAGTTTCCGACGGCGGAAGCCGCCGCACCCTACGGGTTCGCGTAGCCTTCCGTAGGAAAACAAGCTACCGACTTTTCGCTTTTGGCAAGCCGCTGTGCGTCTACGTTTTTTCATAATTTTGCGTAAGTCCTCAGTTGAATGCAGATTTAGCTGGGCTGTCAAAAGTACTAAATAACTTTGAAAGACTCGAAGCAAAAAACAGCGATCGCTTCAGTAATTTTTCTCCATACCCCAAACAATTTTGAAGGTGTCAAAAATGCTAAAAGTTCCCTATTTGCCATATCTTTGGATGGATTTTGTCTAAAACAATCCTGAATATTATGAATGAAGCTTTTACATCCTTTTTGGAAAGATGCATATCCAGATTGAAAGCTAGAAACAAAAAGTATTTTGAGAGCCAATGCTACTCATCGCATCTGCGTGATCGTGGCTCTGAAAATTCCTTAGCATACAAAAAACCTTTTTTGGCATGGTGAAACCTTTTATGCCTAAATATTGTCGTGACCAAGCCAGAGATGAACTTTGGTTAATGATCGGAGGTGGAGCAACAGCAGGAGTTATCGGTGGGGTTCCTGCGATCGGCGCGTTAACTTTTTATACTACTTTAGCTGGTGTACAGGCAGTTGTAGTAACTCGAATTGCTCAAGTCTACAATCTCAATTCAATACCTGCTGGTGGTGCAGGAGCAATAGCCGCAGCAATCACGGCAATGGGCGGAGGACAATTACTTTTCAGGATAGGTGGTACTATAGCAGGATTTTTTCCTGGCATTGGCCAAGTTGTTCAACCTGCAATTGGAGCTGTTGCAGTTAAGGCGTTAGGCGAAGTTGCTATTGCTTACTTTGAAAATATGTATCCTAACAAAATTTACAATCAAGACTAAGATTGACCAGATTTCAGTGCTAAATCCTGTTAGGGTAGCGGGGCTTAGCACGTTCTGAGTAAGGAAAAAGTACTCAGCACCTATGTACTTAGTATATGCCCAGTCTGAGATTTATCACAAAAGCTGAAAACAGAAGGGTCAAAAACTGTCAAAATATTTATTGCTAAAGGATTATACCAGCTTTAAGCCTTATTAAGAGTAAAGTATAGCTTAACTGTAAAGAAGTTACAGTTAGTAATTATTATCTATTAATTGCTTTAAATATTTTAACTATTTGCTTAAGTGTCTTAACTGTCTTTAATATTTACCTAATTATTCGCTTAAGTGTCTTAAGTGTCTTAAGTGTCTACTTGGTTATTTACTTAAATATCTTAAATATCTTAAATGTCTTAAATGTCCACTTGATTATTTACTTATATTGTCTTACTTGCTATTGCATTTTCTTGATAAAGCTGAGATTATTTGGAAGCTTAGCCTAAGCATGTTAGTTTATAACAAGTTTTTTATTGTAACAAGTGTAGAAGCTTTGTATTACTGCCAAGATTTGCTGAAAAATTATAATAAATGATAATTTATTCGAGGAAAGTTTACCATGTTCTCTAAATTGTAATAATAGTTTTATTATGAATTCCAAAACTTTATTTTTAGGATAAAAATTAAAAATAGTACAAACGATTCAAGTAACTAATGCAACTTCTCAAACATTTATAAGTTTATTAATTACGAATTCTAAATTAGATTATTTGGAGAAGAAAATGTCGTGACAAAGGTATATAGCCAAAAAGTTCTGACATTTGATGGTCAGGATGATTACATAGATTTTGGTAAGAATGATTTTAGTGGTGTTTTTGCTGAGGGGAGTTCAGCCTTTACGATTTCAGGATGGATTAATCCTCATGAACTAACAAATAAAGCTAGTACTTATGGGACGCGCAATGTTTTTTTTGCCCGTTCTTCAGATAGATACAGTGATAATTTTGAGTTCGGCATCAGTGAAGAAGGAAACCTAGATGTATACATCGATGAGAAAGTTAGTAAGGTTATCAAAACCTTTGGCAATGGAGAATTAACTGTCGGACAATGGCACTTCTTTGCGATTGTTTTTAATCGAGGTCAACTGACTATATATCTTGATGAGCATGAGTATACTGGCTCTTTTACAGGTGACTCCTTAAACAAAGCAACTAGTCCTGTAACTCTTGGCGCAACCTTACACAACAACATATATTTCACAGGACAATTAGCCAATATTAGCGTCTGGAATTACCCCTGTCCCCAGGCGGAAATTCAAACGCATCGCGCTCAGCCTCTAGTTGGGAATGAACAAGGATTAGTAGCTTACTGGATATTAAAAGAAGGACAAGGAGCAACTATCCAAGATCAGACTGTCCAAGCCCATAATGGAACCTTACATGGTAATCCCAGTTGGGATTTAGCACAACTTCCATTTACTACGATACGCGAAGCGTCAAGCCTCCAGCTTATCGCCCAATCATCCAGTGAGGGCGACAAACAAGACCAGATAGCAAGCAGTTCCGATGAGGGAAACCCTCCGCAAGAAACTGCTGTGCTGGCGGAGGATTTCCCAACCCAGGCGACGACTGCTTTAACGTTAGCGACAGAGGAGCGTCAGCCAAAAGTAAAAAAAGGCACAAGGGTAAACAGCGAAAAATCTACCAACATCCAAACCCCTCAGCCAACCCAGGTAGGGAGAGCCAAAACAGGCCAAACTAAGCAACGCGAAGTTCCAGACAATAGCCAACAGCAACAACAATCAGAATTAACTCAGGAGCGATCGAAAAAAACTATGAATACCACAGCCAATCCCAAATATAAAATACTTTCTATTGATGGAGGCGGTATTCGGGGCATTATCCCGGCACTGATACTAGCAGAAATTGAAAAGCGCACACAAAAGCCGATTTCTAGTTTGTTTGATTTAATTGCTGGCACATCAACCGGAGGAATTCTGGCACTTGGACTAACGAAACCCCATTTAGATTTAAATGTATCTGATGGCTCACCGGTTGCTGAGTACACTGCTGAGGAACTTGCCCAGCTATATGTTGAGTATGGGGCTGAGATCTTTTACGAGCCATTCTTAGAACACATGCTTGGCCCTCTAGAAGATATGTTTGCTCAGCCAAAATATGCTTCTGATGGAAGAGAGGAAATTATCAGGAAATATTTTGGTGATGCTCCTCTTGAAAAGAATCTCAAAGAAGTTTTCGTGACTAGCTATGATATTGAGCAGAGAATTCCTATATTCTTTACAAACAAAATTGAAAAACAGCAGACAGAATCTAAAAAGTTTCGTAAGTTAAGCGTAGGCTTTACGCTCACAGATGCGGCAATGGCAACTAGTGCTACTCCGACTTATTTTCCTCCCTATCGTGTTGCTACTTCCCATAACCCCAATGGCTTTTATACTTTGGTCGATGGTGGGTTGATTGCTAATAATCCAGCTAATTTGGCGATTATGGAAGCGAAAATTAGCAAACAAGAAAAAAGACCGGCCGTACATACAGATGATATGTTGGTCGTTTCCTTAGGTACGGGTTCCCTGACGAGCGTCTACACTTATAACGAAGTCAAGAATTGGGGACTGTTGCAATGGGGAAGACCGCTTTTAAATATTGTGATGGACGGTGGTAGTGAAGTGGTAGCCGGAGAGCTAGAACGATTATTTGAGCCTGGTGACAAAGAAATTAAAGGTTCTTATTATCGGTTTCAAACATTCTTAACGGGTGATTTGGAAGCAATAGATAATGTCAAGTCGGAGAATATACGTCATTTAAAAACATTAGCTCATCGACTGATTACAGAAAGAAGTCAGCAAATCGATGAGTTGTGTAATATTTTGTCCAACTAAATTTTACAACAGGATGCAGTGGTGATCCAACAGGCCAAATAGTTTTGGCCTCTCCAAGAACGGTGGCTACTTCAGCCGTAAAAGGAAAAATTAGTCACCATCTCGATTAAGCACTAAGCTATCAAATAGGGGTGAACAGATACTAGTACCCTTAATAAAGATTTAACCAAGAATATGAGGATTGTAGGTAATTATCATGGATGAAGTCGTTAAGAAAGTCGCTGCTCTTGGTCTTCCTGGCATACTTCTTGTGATTGCAATCTCTGCATCAGGTGTGGCAGGTGGTTACGGCGTTGTAGCTGCTCTGGCGGGATTGGGAGGCCCATTTGGCATCATCGGAGGTCTAGGCGTGCTTGGTCTGACAACGCTTGTAGGGGAAGCTATAGCGGGATATGGAATTGAAGCCATTCTCAAGAACATCTATACAGAACGTCGTAAAACCGAATCAGTGAGATATCTCCTCAAAGAAATTAAAGATTTACCCATCACAGAGGATCTAAAACTCAAGCTGAAAAATGAACTTAACCCCACAATCACTAATAATTTTGAAGAAGTTCAACCTCCAAAAACAATTGAAATCACCGAAGAATAATTTCACTGTAAGAGGATGTCTGAGAAGTCAAAATTGTCATGCTGTAGCAAGATCCCGCAGGGTATGAAGCGATAGCGTAATGTACCCCTACGCAAAAGCCAAGCTACGCGGAGCGTCTCGTAGAGAAGCATCTCGGAAATTAACGGAAAATAGAGATTCTTCCTTCCGCTCTGCTCCAGTCAGAATGACAAAATATACCATTACTAGCTTTTCGGGCATCCTGTTAGATTCTTTAAAATTTTAGTTGTAAGGACATCAAGTTAAGCGATTCCTTATCCTGTGGAAAGCGCGTAACTTGCTTCCTTAGAAGCGTAGGCTAACGCTCCAAATTGCGGTAACAAAGAAAAATGGCCTCTGAGTCCGATTTCACGGATTAAACCCTCAAAGGCCATTATTTAAAATATTATGTCTGCTTAAAACTGGCAGGATATTTTTCAGGTTATACCGTTGCTTTTACAATCGTTTTCCAACTCGAATAGCAAGGTGAAATAGTGATACGGCTATTTTAGACGCAACACTGGTTTTCAAACCTGAGTAGTTTACTGAATAGAGCAGACCTTGAGTGGATTTGACAATTGATTCAATAGGTTAAAGCTTTCAAAAGAGTTTCTCAGGACTAGAATGCGATCGCTTAATTGCTCAAAGCGATAACCAAGCTCATTAGAATACTTCAGTTAAAAAAATGTTCAGTTTATTTCTAGAATATGCCAACCCAAGTTTCTTTCATTCAACCCTTAATGAATGCTGCTTCAGATTTTAATCAATTTTGGGAGAATGTCAAAGCGATCGCAGGGCCTTACTGGTATCCAACAGAGCCAGGAGAAAGAGCATTTTCAGATGTGATTCGCGCCTGGGGGATGCTCGTCCTCCTAATCTTATTAATAATCGCGCTTGTGGGCGTAACTGCCTTCAATACTTTCGTTAGTAACCATTTGGTCAATGTCATTATTGAAGAGAAAGATTATACTAAGTTTCTGGAAACGTTAGGGCTTTACAGCGTTGGTCTGATCAGCGTAACGTTCTTAGTAGGGTTTTCTAAATTTGTTAGAAAAAAAATCGCTCTTGATTGGTACAAATGGCTAAATAGTCGTATATTATCAAAATATTTAAGCGATCGTGCCTATTATAGAATCAACTTTAAATCCGATGTTGATAATCCAGATCAACGTCTATCTCAAGAAATTGAACCTGTTACTAGTAATGCTCTGAGTTTTTCAGCTACTTTCTTAGAAAAAGTACTGGAAATGACGACCTTTTTAATAATTGTTTGGTCAATTTCCCAACAGATTGCTGTTGTTATGCTTGTTTATACAATCATAGGCAATTTGATTGCTATTTACTTAACTCAAGAATTGAATAAGATTAATCAAGAGGAACTTGAACTTAAAGCCGAGTATAATTATTCTCTAACCCATGTTCGGAATCACGCTGAATCGATAGCTTTTTTTCAAGGAGAAGACCAAGAATCAAATATAATTCAGCGAAGATTTAGTAATGTCCTGAAAAGTGCTGAACGCAAGATTGATTGGGAAAGAGGTAAGGAAATTTTTAACAGAGGATATCAGGCTGTTATCCAAGTATTTCCATTTTTAGTACTTGGGCCTTTATATATTAAAGGTGAAATTGATTTTGGACAGGTTGGTCAAGCCAGTTTAGCTACAGGTTTTTTTGCTAATGCTATGGCTGATTTAATCAATGAATTTGGAACTTCAGGGCGATTTTCCAGTTACGTTGAGCGTTTAGCTGAGTTGTCAGATGCCTTAGAAGCTGTTACCAAATCCGAAAATGTTAGTACGATTAAAACTATAGAAGAAAACCGTCTCGCTTTTGAGGATGTCACCTTACAAACACCCAACTATGAGCAGGTAATTGTTGAAGATTTGTCAGTGTCAGTTAAACCGGGAGAAGGTTTATTAATTGTTGGGCCGAGTGGTCGAGGTAAAAGTTCTTTGTTGCGAGCGATCGCTGGTTTGTGGAATGCGGGTACTGGTCGTCTGGTGCGACCTCCTCTAGAAGAAGTCTTGTTTCTACCTCAACGTCCTTACATAATTTTGGGAACTTTACGCGAACAATTACTCTATCCTCAGACAAATCGTCAAATGAGCGACGCAGAACTTGAAGCAGTTTTGCGACAAGTTAACCTGCAAAACTTGCTGAGTCGAGTCGATGGATTTGATACAGAAGTTCCTTGGGAGAATATATTATCGTTAGGAGAACAACAACGCCTTGCTTTTGCAAGACAGTTAGTGACTCGTCCAAGCTTCACTATCTTAGATGAAGCAACGAGTGCTTTAGATTTGAAAAATGAAGGTAATTTATATCAACAATTGCAAGAAACGAAAACAACCTTTCTTAGTGTTGGACATCGGGAGAGTTTATTTAATTATCATCAATGGGTTCTAGAACTTTCACAAGATTCTAGTTGGCAACTTGTGAGTGTTCAGAATTATCGTCTACAAAAAGCAAAAGAAATTATTACTAATACTCCCGAAAAATCTCAAATTGCAATCGATGTTTTACCCAATAATGATCCTCAAAATCGACTAGAAATCAACACAATCTCAGGTCTTTCACATAAAGAAATGCAGACGTTAACAAACTCTCCTATTAATACTATTAGAAGTAAGGCCAGTCAAGGCAAGTTCATCACTGTTAACAATGGCTTTACTTACCGCTACGATAAAGACCCCAAGGTATTAAAATGGGTGAGAGTTTAGCGGCTACTCATACTTTTGAGAACCAGTGTCATGCTAACTAAACAGCAAAGACAACTCATTACTTACAAAAAAATTAGGATTTATGAACGAATCTATAAATTACCCATTTTAAAAAATCATCGTTTAAAAAATGTTCAAAATAAAATTAAAGAACGTAGAAAATTAATAAAGGAAGGTGTTCGATATCATCATTTTGGAGGAATAATTAGGCATAAACAAGAAATTAGTCAGGGAGAAATTTTTAAAGAAATTCAATTATTAATCAAGGATTATGTTTATCTTGTTAATTTCCTAGAAAATTATAAGGATAGTTATCAAGTTTTCTTGTTGAAGCTTACGGATGACTTAAAAAAGCTGTTTATCCAAAAATATATTGAAATAAATAGTTTGGATGAGGAAAGAACAAAACTAGAGATAAAAAATCAAAACAATCAGGGAATTCTTGATGAGTTAAAACTTGAGAAGCAAAAAAATATTCAAGCAGTTTTGCTTTTGAGCAATGCATCCTTTTTGATGTTAGAAAAAATAAAATTGCTTAGTGAAGGGCTTAAATCGCTTACAGAAGATACTAAAAATCAAAAAGAAATTTTCCAACAAGTAGTCAAAGAATTACAAATCTATCAAGAAATTTACGAATATCAAAGAAAAGCCTATAGAATTCGTCAGGAAATAGCAGAAATAGCCCAGACTGCAATCAATTTTGAAAATTATTTACAAAATTACTTTAGCCCTTTTCAATCTTTAATAGATGAGGTAGTAAAAGTAGATGAGGACTTTTACGAAACTGTTGGAGACATTAAAAATTTAGCGGATAATATTTTGAATTCTCAGTCTAATTTATTAATTCCTAAAGAAACTGAAGCAATTTCTGAAACTTTTCTCGATTTTATGGTAACAACTTATGAGAAAAAACAAAGATTAAAAGATGCTTTTATTAAATCTCAATTATTAGATTGGCAAATCGGTAGTTTTGATTTAACAGATAATTGTGTATCTTTAGACAAAGATATTATCTCAATATCCAATTATATATCTAAACAACTCACCGATGAGAGAAAAGAATTAGAAATAACAGAAGCAATGGTATCAATAAAGCCTATCTCTTCAACAGAAGAGACTGAATTGATTAGTTTAACTAATGAAGATGCTAAATTTACAAAACAATTTCAGACTAATAAAAATATTAGTTATACCCAACTGCAAGATTTTCTGGCACAGTACAAGTGGAAGGAAGCTGACATTGAAACCACAAAATTAATGCTACAAATCATGGGTAAAAATTATTGGAATGAAGTTTACAAGGAAGATATTAATAAGTTTTCTTGTGAAGCTCTCTACACCATTGATCAACTTTGGAGAGAATATAGTCATGGTTATTTCGGCTTTAGTGTACAGCAAAGTATTTGGAATGAAGTAGGTGGTCAAGTAGACTATGAAACAGAAAAGAGACTTGGCGATCGCCTTGGTTGGCGAAAAGAGGGAAACTGGTTAGACTACGATCAACTAACTTTTGAATTGTCCCCTACTACACCGATGGGACACCTACCGGTTCAATGGTTGCACTATGACCAAGATACCTATGACTTATGCCCATTTTCTGCGGAACACCTTTCAATGGGAGCGTGGCGAGTGGGGTCTTGGTTAGTTTGGCAGATGCACTTATTCTTTTCTCGTACCAAAATTTGTAAAGAAACTTTCTCAGGTGTTAATAGCACATTTGTTAATAATAGTGACAATTATAAGCAAAGCTAATTTGAGGATAGACATGAATAATAGTAAGCATTCTGATGTAGAAATAGAAATTTTACTTTTTGGAAAATGGCGTTTTGATAAGCTTGGGGAAAAAAGCACTATTCAATTTAAAGATGATATGACCTATGAACAAACCACAATTCAAACATTGATTTTATCGAAACCTAAAGAACTGATAATAGGTAATAAATTTAGGGGAGTATGGTATGTAAATCAAAAAAAATTGTATTTAAATGTAAAAAGTACTCCAAAATCGGTTTTTAATTTAGAGATTTCGCTATTTGTTAAGATACCTATTGCAGATATGGTAGCTAGTTTAGGCTCTGTGTTTATGCCAGAAAAATATGAAGTTATGAGAATTAATGGTTCTAAATTTCTCCTAATGGATAAAGATGAATCAATTATTGGGACAAAAATCAAATAATCATAGGCAACCATTGGTTATGCAACGCCCAATTTAAGATATTGAAGAAACTGCGTCATTCTTGCTAGAAGCTATATCAGCAGCGATACCTGCGGTGGGCGTAGCTAAAGCAACTTCATCAATAACATCGGGTAATTCATCTTCCACAAGTCGTAAACGGGGAAAGAAGTAGGCAATACAGGTTGCGAAAATGGTCAAGATTCCCACAAGTGCCAGTAGAAGTCCCATACCACGACCTGTACCAACACCAATAATTTGTCCGATACTACCTGCCAATAAACCATCAGTAGCCATTAAGGGTTCAAAAACCTTTTCTGCTAAGGGCCCGATCGCAATATAGCCTAGAGGTAAACCTGCGGCTTCTATCGCTCCTTTTATAGAAAAAACTCTACCCTGCACTAATGGTTCTACTTTCGACTGAAAAATAGCTTGCGTTGAACTAGCAATGATTGGTCTGATCAAGAAGAATAAGAAGACGCCAACAATAAAGACACCAACAGAAGGTTGCAAACCGGCGACAACAAGAGACACACCCGTGAGGAGCATACAGCAGTATATCATGTTCATATTACGCTGTAGACCTCCCCAAATACCAATCAGCAAGCCCCCACTCAAAACAGCAACGCCAAAGAGCGAAAGAATAGTCCCTAAAACTGTGACGGGAGCGAAAGATAATACTAAAGGTATGGTGATCACTTGAACACCTCCTACAAGGAAAATGCTAAAAGCTGAGATGATTAACACTCCTAGTAATCCTGGCCGAGCACCTAAATAGGTCAATCCATAAGTTGTTTCCTTGAGAAAAGAACTTTCCTCGATTGCAACAACAGGAGTGCTGGCTTTAGGGAACCGAAGCAGGAAGAGGATAGCAATACCTAAAAATATGGTGGTTAAGTGAAGCACGATAATTCCTTGGAGAGAAATCAGGCCTAGTAGGACACCTCCTAAAGGTGGTGCTACGAGCCGCGCAGTGCCGTTCATGAAACTCAGCATTCCATTCGCCCGCCCAAGATGCTGTTTTGGTACTAATAAGGTTATGGAAGCGATGAAAGCGGGTATCTGAAAAGCCACGAAGATAGCACTGAAGGTATTGGCTAAGTAAATATGCCACACTTCCAACCGACCGATGATAAATAAAACACCAATAGCTACTGTTGCTAAAGTTGCAAATAAATCGCTGAGAATCATTGTCCATCTACGATCCCACCGATCCACTAATAAACCAGCTATGGGTGCAAGTAAGATGAGCGGTAAAGTATTGGCAAGGGTAATAAAAGCAAATTGAGTGACAGAACCAGTGTGTTCGTAAACCCAAACATCTAAAGCAAATGCGGTGATGCTGCTACCAATAGATGCAATGAGCTGTCCCACCCAAACAATGATAAATATTTTCATTTCACGCAAAATAGTCAGTGGCGTTTTTTCTATACTTGCTAACATGATTAACTCCTAAATATATGTGTATCAAAAATGTGAATAAATAAAAAAGGAACCACAGATAAACACAGATGAACACTGATGATTATCTGTGTTTATCTGTCTTGAAAAGTTTTGCGCCGGGAAACCCGGACGCGCAAACTTTTCGCTGTGGTTAATTGCTTCTTGGTGTACCTCACTCATGCGAGAATCGCTATAAGTAAAGCTTTTTATAATTGCTGATTAGCTTTTTTGCCTGATAATCCCAAGCAAACTTTTCAACTGCGCGTTTTTGTCCAGCTTTTCCCATTGCAATTCTGAGATTGTCATCTCCAAGCAGGCGCAGAATTGCTGCGGCTAAGGCATCTGCATCCCCACGTTCGACTAATAACCCTGTTTTCTCATCCTCTACCAGTTCGGGGAAAGCACCCCCACGCGTAGCAATAACAGGCAATCCCATCGACATTGCTTCGACAATCGGCATCCCAAATGCTTCATTCCACACAGATGGAAAAATAAATATATCTGCTTGCTGATAGTACTCAAATAGCTCGAAATGGGGAACTTTGCCAAGGAAAAAAACTGATTTGGCTGCGGTAGAAGTAAGTTGATTTTGTAATTGCGATCGATAGTTACCTTGGTAATAAGGACGAAGATTCTGAATTTGAGGATCTTCTCTATCTAGTGTGTACCACGGCACTAGGGCGTTTTCTGAACCGACGAGTTTTAGCTGTACTTGGGGATAACGAGATACTACTTTGTTAAAGGCATCAATTAAAATGTGTACACCTTTCTCTGGTGAAATTCTACCTACAAAAAGGATTTGTTTAGTATCTTTTTTCTCGTGATTATTAGAAATAGTAAAGTGATTAATATCTGCGCCGTTGTAAATGGTTTGGCTTTTAACGTGGGGCAAATATTTGCGAACCTGATTTGTGAGGTAATCGCTGCATCCAATTACTAAATCGACTGACTTAAGACACTGTTCAACCATTACTGGATCGAATAATGGCAGAAAATCACTGTGTATATGTAAGACAATTTTGGCTTGGGGATTATAAGCACGCATGAGCGGAACGAATTGAAAAACAATGTTCATGTGGATCACATCACATTGCTGCGCTTGAATATCTTGGGCGACTTGGCGGTAAAATTCGCAGAAAAATAATTTAGATGCATAGAAAGGTCGTTGAGGATGGGAGAGGTTCCAGCTATCAATAGAGTTTAAGGGTTCTAGTAATTTGTCGAACCATGAGTCTGGAATACGGCGATAAATGATGCCATCTTCGTAATATTCAAATTCTTGATAATGGCCTTTTGAGCCATAGAATAAAACTTTGTGACCAGCACGGGCTAAACGCAGCGCTAAGGCATAGGATACTAGGCGTATTCCTCCAGTTTTGGGTGGTTCGGCTAGGGTGACGGGGTAATCGAAGAAGGCAATTTTCATAATTAATTAGATGTATTTTTGGATAAAAGATAAATATAATAGGTTGTTGGTTTGGTGTTTGAAATTAAGATTTTTCTCACGCAGAGGCGCAGAGGCGCGGAGAAGAACGCAAGAGTTTGTTTACATAATCTGGGTGGAGAGGATATTGATAAAACAAGATTTTTCCCTAGTTAATATACAGGTAAAATATTGGACATTTTATTAGAAAATGATTTATTATCTGTGTTTTATGGCTCAAAAATATTTGACAATAATTGGAGCTAGGTTGTAAGTTTTAAGTTGAAAAATGGCTTATGAAAACTATTTGTTTATCATCTGGTCAATTGATGCCAGTGTTGGGAATGGGGACTGCGGGATTGGGTGAAGCGATCGCTCAATATGAAAATGAAATTGCTGCTTTGCGTCGCGGAATCGATTTGGGAATGACGTTGGTTGATACGGCAGAAATTTACGGTGATGGTGGGGCTGAAAGGTTAATTGGCGAAGCGATCGCTAATTGTCGTTCATCAGTCTTTCTTGTGAGTAAGGTTGCTCCTCGCAATGCAACTGGGCAAGGGGCGATCGCTGCTTGCGAGAATAGTTTGCGACGGTTGCAGACAGATTACATCGACCTTTATTTACTGCATTGGCGCGGGCCTGTACTGTTATCAGAAACTTTGGCAGCATTTGAGACGCTGAAACAATCGGGCAAGATTCGAGATTATGGCGTTGGCAATTTTGATGTTGAGGATATGGAAGAGGCCACTGCTTTACCCGGAGGTGAAGCTATTGCGACAAATCAAGTCCCCTACAATTTGCAGCATCGTAACTGTGAGTGGAAGTTGTTATCCTGGTGTCGGCAAAGAGGAATCTCCTTAATGGCGCATTCGCCTTTGCTACAGGGTGAACTACTCAAACATCCCAAATTGGAGGAAATTGCCCAACAGCGCGGGCGAAGAGTTGCACAGGTGGCGATCGCTTGGTTGTTGCATCAAGAGGTGATAGTCTTTCCCAAAGCTAGTAGTATCACCCACGTTGAACAGAATCGAGCTGCCCTTGATTTTGAGTTCACTACAGAAGAACTGAGTGCTTTAGACGTTGCTTTCCCTCCACCATCTGAACCAATTGCCCTGCTTGAAAATTGGTAATTCGTACTTCTCCATTACTTCGACTTCTCTACGAGACGCTACGCGTAGCTTGCTTCCCCGTAGGAGTACGCTCAGTACAAGTCCCCCATTCCCTTTCATTGAGCATTGTTAAATCTTTTTGCCAAATCTTCGGTTTTTTGCTTGTAAAATTCCTTGGTTAGGATTGGCGGGTATTTAGGAGATTCGCCAGCACCTAAGCAAGTCTCAATACAAGCAATTTCTGTATCATCACCAGGAGAGAGAAAGAAAGCTAAGGAGTATCTTTCGGGAATACGGGCATTGGCTGGCATTAGTACCCGATGTTTGGTAGCAGGGAGTTTATCGTTTGTCCATCGCTGCATCACATCTGCGATAAAGACTATCGGTGTGTTAGGGAGTGGGGGCGCAGCAATCCATTCTCCGGCATTCGTGCAGACTTCTAGCCCACCATTGTCATCCTGAAAGAGTAAGGAGAGACTACCCCAGTCTGTATGTTCCTCGAAGCGTGCTTCTCCTGGTTGCGGGGGTTCAGATACCTCATAGTAGCGATGCAAAAGCCCGTAGTCTGCTTGCTGAGGATGGCGATCGCAAAAGTAAGATTCTGGTAAATTTAAGGCAATTGCGATCGCTTTGAGGATGCGATTACCAGCGTCATGACAAGCTGTGAATAATTGCTGGACAGCATCACGAAAAACGGGATGATCTGCGAGGTGTTGATGAACTTGCTGCGCCACAGGGGAATTTGTATCGATCTGTTCTGTTAAAACGGCTTCGCCGAATACGAAGGCTTCCCGAAAGTCACCGTTATATTTAGTGTAAAAGTATCCGAGAGCCGCGCCGTCTTTCCAGGCGAGTTGTCTTTTTTCTGCTTCTGGTAGCGCAAAGAAGCCATTGGCATTATTAAAGGCTTGGTCAATTGCATTTTGAGGGACACAATTTTTTAGATAAAAGCAGCCAACTTCTTGAATTGCTTGTAATAGTTGGTCAGCAGTAAACTGATGGAAATCAAGGATGGGAATCTGTGTGGAAGTGGTAGTTTGTTGTTCGAGTTCTTGAATGGAGTTCATAAGTCAAAAGTCGGTGGAGTATAAACGCAAAGGGGCGCAGAGGGAAGCGCAAAGGTACGCAGAGTTAGACTCAACTGCGTCCGTATTTTGTGGCTCGATCATTGGTTCTATTTAGGAGATGATCACCGACAAAAGTTGGGGTATATTTGGGAGATTCATCTGCCTTTAAGCAACTTTCTAGACAAGTGACTTCGACATCATAATTAGGAATCACAAAAAAGCTAAATGAGTACCTTTCTTTAACCGCCTTAAAATCATTTGGTACTGAAACTCGATGAGGTGCGGCGCACAATTTATCGTTTGTCCATCGTGACATCATATCTGCCGGCATTACCAAAACGGTATCAGGAACCGAAGAAGTAGTGATCCATTCTCCTGTCGGTGTGTATACCTCTAGCCCTCCTCCTTGATCCTGAAAAAGTAAAGTGATACTGCCTAAATCAGTGTGTTCATAAAAGCGAGTTTGTCCTGTTTTGGGAGCCTGGGAGATGTTGGGATAGTAATTGAAAACCCCGGCGTGATTTTGCTGAGAATGTAATTTAGTAAAATAAGAACTTGGTAGTTGTAAGGCGATCGCTAATGCTTCCAACACGCTCAAAGCTGATTCCTGACAAGCAAAGAAAAATTGCTCCATGACTTGACGAAATTCCGGCGGATTTTGCGGCCATTGATTAGGAACATCTAACGCCTCTGCATAACTATCAACTCCGGCTTTATTTGGATCAAGTTCATTGGCAAAACTAAAAGACTCGTGTAACTGTCCTGGTTGATTACCAATGAACATTTTCTCAAAGGGTATGTACCCCCGGCTACGCCCGGTTACTGCTGAAGCAACTTTCTGTTTTTCTTCTAATGGGAGTGCAAAAAACCTCTCGGCTTGGGCAAAGGCTTGGTCAATTGAATTTTGGCGAACACCATTTTTTAAGTAAAAACAGCCCACCTCTTGAATAGCACGAGAGATTTGGTTAGCAACTGCTGCTTTGGCACTGCTGTCACCCGCAATAAATGGGTGAAAGTCAATGACAGGAATCTGTGTTGAGACAGCTGTTTGTGTCAGTTCATTAATTGAGGTCATAGTTAAAAAATTCCTAAAAAATTGATAATTTTCTTTTGGGTAATTAATAGCGTTTCTGTACAAAAGTAAAGGTTTTTTGACAAACTATTAATTATTCTTCACGCATCAAATCACAAGTATTGCATAGGGCAAATGGCTGAAATTCATACTCATTAGTTTTGCCAAGATAATCTTTAACAGAGCCAACAATACCTGTACCGTTAACATCTATACAACAAGTATTGATACTTCCATCCCACAAAATTGCAACTCGCTTTTTCGTTTCAAAAATACATGGCTTAAGCTGTTTTTCCTGAATTAAAGTTTGAGTAGATGTCGTTTTAGAAACAACTTGACCAGCCCAGTCATGCTTTTCCTGCTTATGAGGATTATAGGTATAGACAATAGACAAAGGAATAGAATTATCCTCAAGCATTTCTTGAATACGTTCTTTTTGTCCTGCAAGGTGTTCCGAAAGATAAATATCACGTACGCCTAATTCAGATAAGCGCCATGCCATCACCTCATCAAGGAGTATACCGTTGGTTATAAAATTGCACTCAATTCCCTTCGTTTTCGCATAGGAAATAAACTCGAATAATTCTGGGTGAAGTAGGGGTTCTCCAAAATTATTCAGAAATAAAGTTTCTTGTCCACATTCAATTGCTAATTCAACAACATCTACAAATGTAGAAAATGACATATTTCCTTTTGCTCTACTTTGAGTAGGATGAGGACAGTAAGAGCAAGTTAGATTACAAAAGTTGGATATTTCAACTTGATAAATATACATGGTTTTAAGTTCCTAAAATATCAACAACTACTCAATACAATCGTTGATTCGTGAGTGGAGTGAATGAGTTTAGTAACACTTGTGGTATACGGCGCGATCGCCACCCGCAACAAAAGTATCAATCCGGTTCGCACTCCGAGAAACCGCAGCCGGTGCAGAAGTACAGTAACCTCCAAGATGCTGCCAATCACCCCAGGTTGAACCATCCCACCCTTTGCGGTACATTGCACCATCACAGCCAACAGTAAAGATATCTAGCTGATTTTCTGAGCCAGAAGTGGCGGCGACACCATACTGGCAATACCCTCCAAGGTTTTCCCAATTACTCCACCTTGAACCATCCCACCCCTTGTGGTAGATCGCACCATCCCCCCCTAAAACGAAAGTGTCAATGCAGTCCATACCGCGAGCAACCGCCGCTGGTGCAGAAAAACAGTAACCTCCGAGATTATCCCACTCATCCCAAGCTGAACCATTCCAACGCTTGTGGTACATTGCGCCATCAATACCAACAGTAAAAATATCTAGCCGATTCTCACCACCAGAAGCGGCGGCGACACCATAATGGGAGTACCCGCCAAGGTTTTCCCAACGACTCCACCTTGAACCATCCCACCATGTACGGTATGTAGCGCGATCGCTACCCAAAACGAAGGTGTCAATGCGGTTCGTACCCCAAGAAACCGCCGCTGGCGCGGAAACACAATAACCACCCAGCCTTTGCCAATCGCTCCAAGTTGAGCCATCCCACCACTTATGCCACAGAGGGCCAATACTAGCGGTGAGCAAAACATCTAGCCGATTTTCTCCCCAAGAAGCGGCTGTTACACCATACTGACAGTATCCGTCTAAATATTCCCCATCCGTAGAAAATGTGGGCATATCTGCTGTTGAGGCATGACTCATTGCCGGAAATGGCATACCGATTGCTGCTGTAGTTAAATAGCTTGTTGTCATGTATATTCTTTGCGCCTTTGCGCCTTTGCGTGAGACATACTCTTAATCAGCTACGCTATACCACTTGTGATAGACTGCGCGATCGCTCCCCAAAACAAAAGTATCAACCCGGTTTGCTGTCGAAGAAACCGCAGCCGGTGCAGCAATAGAATAGCCACCGAGATTGTCCCAACCAACCCAGTTTGAGCCATCCCAGCATTTGTGGTACACCGCACCATTACGGCTGATGATATAAATATCTAGCCGATTTTCTGCCCCAGAAGCAGCCGCAACACCATACTGAGAGTAGCCACCAAGTTTTTCCCAACCAACCCAATTTGAGCCATCCCAGCACTTGTGGTAGACAGCGCGATCGCTACCCAAGGCAAAGGTGTCAATCCGATTTAATCCCCAAGAAACCGCCGCTGGTGTAGAAATACAGTAACCACCAAGCTTTTCCCAATCACTCCAGATTGAGCCATCCCAATACTTGTGGTACATCGCACCATCCCAGTTGACGATGAAAAGATCCAGGCGATTCTCTCCCCAAGAAGCAGCGGCGACACCAAACTGAGAGTAGCCCCCAAGATTTAGCCAATCGCTCCAGGTTGAGCCATCCCAGTTTTTATGGTAGACGGAGCGATCGCCCCCAATCACAAAGATATCAATCCGGTTCCCTCCTCTCGAAACCGCCGCTGGTGCAGAAAGACAGTACCCTCCCAGCCTTTCCCAATCACTCCAGGTTGAACCATTCCACTTTTTGTGGTACACAGCACTATCTTTACCAATGGTAAAGACATCTAGCCGATTTTCTGCCCCTGAAGTTGCAGCAACACCGTACTGAGAATAACCTCGAAGATTTTCGCCATCCATCGCAAAGGACGGCATATCGTCTAGTGAAGCAGGCCCCATCATTGGATATGGGGTTGGTGGAGGATAAGGAATACGCCCAGAAGCGTCTTGAGGTTCCATTGCGATCGGTGGCATCTCATTAGATATTTCCTCTGTGGTTGTTTGGCTCATTGTCATTTGCTTTTTGATTTTTTCAGAACGAATTTAAAAACTTGGAATTTGAATTAACTACGAATTACGAATTACGAATTATTTAGAGTATCTAAAATCGCCTTAGCGGCTAGTTGATGTCCCGCAGGGTTCCAATGACCATCGATATCAAAATAAAGTTTTTCTTGCTTAGTATTTTTCCTAAAATTATCAGTTAAATTGATACAGTTTACCTCTTTAGATTTAGCGAGATCACATAATCGTTTATACCCAATTTCTTCATTTTTCAGCAAAGTTACATCATCAGGAAATAACTGGACGTAATCGTTGATATATGCTGATTCTTTTGAAGGTACAAGAAAAACAAACAGCTTAACTTGATTTTTTTTGGTCAAGTTAATGATGCGTGATAATGCCGCTTCTACTTTTACAACACCATCAGAGGTCAAATAGTCGCTATCCACACCAACACCCGATTCAGGTTGCGCCAGCGATAAATCAAATAGAGTTAAACCATTTTTTGCTTCTTTAGAGATAGGTATCTGCAAGCTTTTTTTGTTAGTTTTCAATACAAACTCGTACAAAAACGTTTTTTCATACCAAGGTGAAAAACTTCTTGCTTTAAGTGTATCGTATATCTTTTGACCAATATCAGATGAATAGTTAGTCAAATCATTAGCAACTATAGATAAGATTACTGTATTCGGTTTATATTTGGCTATAAATTCATTAAATAATGTTTCGTATTGGGCAAAAGAATAACCCGGAACACCTAAGTTAATTACTGATTGTTTTAATTCTGATTCAATAAGTCGGGGAAATGTTTTTTCCTCACTGACCCATTGACCCCATGTAAATGAATCTCCAATAAAATACAAGTCAGATTTTGTGTAATCTCTTCCCAAATTGCGAAATCCATAACTATCTGTATTAGCAACCTCTGCAACTTTTGCTTCTTGCCAAACAGTTTTAAAGTCTTTAAGGTTTGATTTTGGCTTGTAGCCTAATTGGGCATCCGGTTGAATAAATTGATAAAAAATTTGCGCCTTAGACTTCTGCGGGGCAGCAACTCCCGTACTAATGGCAAAAGTTTCAACAATCAACAGCCCAACTAGAACTCCAGCCAACATGAGCAATAAATTTTGTAGCCAAGGCTTTATTTTTTGCATGAATTCTGACTATTTATCGAAAAAGAAAAGGATATTTATTTGTGTTTATTTGTGTTTATCTGTGGTTAATTAATTCTCTCTGTACCTCACTCAAGTGATAACCACTATAATTACGAATTAGTAATTATTTGCCAATCCCTGTTTACAAAGTGTTTTAGCAACAATTTCCCCTGCTAACTGATGTCCTAAAGCATTCCAATGCCCATCACAGGGAAAAGTATTATCAAACCCGTGTAAGCAAACGTTATTCTCTTCCGCATACGTCTGAAAAGATTGTGCTAGATTAATCACGCTAAAATCTTCCCGTTCTCCTAACGTTGTTATCCGTTTTTCTGGGTAAAACCAATCTGTCAATCCTGATACTTCCTGAGCATGACGCACGTTAGGATCGGGATTAACTTGCAAGGCAGTTGTTAGCGTCACTACAGCAAAATTTGCTTTCTTAGTAATTGCCTCATGATGTATTAAGCTAATTAGTTCTTCTGTTAGTTGCCATGCTTCTAGCCATTCAGGCTCAGTTGCGGTGTTATAGACAAGCCTTTCTGTTTGCTTTAAGAAATTCTGCCATTCAGGGTCAGTGAACGGAGACAGCGTTACAGGCTTGGTTGCCAACTGGGGATCTTGTTTTTTGTTATCTTGATGAGGAAGTGGCAAAACGTATTTTGCTTGTTTTAGAAGCTGTAAAATCCGCAAGTTGTCTTGAAGTTTGAGATAAGTCTGATGCCACCATGACTTTTGTGAGCGATAAATATCCATATTCACAAACGAGTCATCAACTACCCAATCACCATCTCGCTCAACAAAATAGGGTTTCATGAGGGCACTATTATCCATAGCAGTCTTACTCACCATTTTTTCGGTGAGAGTGCGGGAGTTGTTGATCACATCGTTGCCAGGATAGAAGTTCAAAAGTACGAGATCCGGTGAATAGTTCCAGACCTTCTCTCGCAGGGTGAGCAATTCTTGATCAGTGCCATAACCATTCACTCCGAAGTTCATCACTTCTACGTCACGACCTGCTAGGGTGGGACAATTTTTCAGTTCGCGTTCGATGACTGCTGCGATTCCTTGTGCTTGTAGCACTTGTACTGCTTCTGTGAAGGAATCTCCTAGCAAGGCAATGCGGAGGGTATTGTTTGGCTTAACCTGCGGATGCTCTCGGTCGTGAAAGCCCTCACTGTTGTATTGGACATAAGCTTCCCCTTCGTTACGCACCCACCCAGCTGTATGGGGTCGTCCTGCCCAACCTCTATGTTCTTCAACGGTATAAAATGTCTTGTATTCAATGCCAGCAATGCGTAAGCCAATTTCAACGACAGCTAACCCCAAGACAATTCCGCCTAGCAATAAAGCTAGGGTCAGCGTCACCGTTACCCAACGTTTTAATGATAATGATGATGTTGTCACCTCACATTCCTCAAAAGAGTGTGTAAATAAAGGGCGCTAGCACGGATGACTGAGCGAAGACAATCAAGATACCTAAAAGCAATAGTGTGACGATGAGTGGAAGCAAAAAGAATTTTTGGCGTTCTTTGAGAAAGCCCCATAAATCTTTGAGGAAGTCTTGTGTTGTGTCAAACATTAGAAAGGTTTCTCCATTGTTTCTCTAGGTTTTACTTGAGCGATAACGCGATAGGTTGCTAAATCAGCATCTAACTTTCTTTTCATTGGGTCTTGATGGAAGACACCCCGCATTACTAAACCCATTGGCATCAATAAAGCATAGAAAACAATGCCCAAAATGATGCGCGTGTTAATCCAGCCTAAAACTAGACCAATCCTCATCCAAATTTGGTAAACACCATTGAGGGTTGCGGGGGCAATAAGTGCCCAAATCCAAAGGATGGCGGCAATTAGCCAAGGTAAGATAGGTATGGATTCATGGTGTATCAAGGGCAGTAGACTACCGAATAAACCAGCTGCGATCGCACCGCCAATTAGTCCAAAATCCCGTAGTCCTTTACGATCAAGTTCTCGTATTTCATTCATCAGCATTAATCCAATTCAAATTCTGTTTTCCAAGATTCATCTTTATGTATCTGGGGTTGATCAGATTTGGCGAGGATAAAGTTCTCCAGCACTAAATAATCCATCTCCGTTCTCATAAAACAGCGATAGGCATCTTCTGGCGTACACACAATCGGTTCACCCCGGACATTAAATGATGTGTTCACCAAAACTGCACAGCCCGTTTTTGCCTGAAAATGACGCAGCAGTTCATAGTATCGAGGATTGGTTTGTTGATGAACGGTTTGAATCCGAGCCGAGTAATCTACATGGGTAACGGCGGGAATGTGCGATCGCTTCACGTTTAACTTTTCAATACCAAACAACTCTTCCTGCTCTGGTGTCATGGAAATCCGTAGTTCAGTTTGGATAGGTGCAACCAAAAGCATATAAGGGCTGGGACGGTCAATTTCAAAGTAATTGGATACCTGTTCTGCTAAAACGGAAGGGGCAAAGGGACGGAAGGATTCGCGGTATTTAATTTTCAAGTTCATCACCGACTGCATTTTGGGACTGCGAGGATCACCGATGATCGAACGACCACCCAAAGCCCGTGGGCCAAACTCCATCCGTCCAGAGAACCAACCAACGACATGCTCTTGCTCTAGAATTTCGGCAAGATGAGGCATGAGTTTGTCATCTTCTAGATGTTGATAGGGCGCATCCACAGATTTGAGATAGTCTCGAATCTCTGTTTCCCCAAAACTAGGGCCTAAATAGCTCCCCCGCATCGTATCCCCATCCTTGGGAAAACGAGGCTTATCATGATATTGATGCCAAATAGCTAATGCTGCCCCAACTGCCCCCCCTGCGTCTCCGGCGGCGGGTTGAACCCAAATATCTCGAAAACCTGTTTCTCGCAAAATTCGCCCATTGGCGACGCAATTTAGGGCGACTCCACCGGCTAAACAGAGATAGTCTGTATCCAATTCCTTCTTAACCGTTCTGGCCAAACGCAAAACGACTTCTTCAGTAACGTGTTGGATAGAACGAGCCAAATCCATCTCTCGTTGAGTCAGTTTACCTTCGCTTTCGCGGGGCGGACTGCCAAACAACTGATGGAATTTCGGGGTGGTCATGGTCAACCCTGTGGTGTAGTTGAAGTAGTCCATATTCAACCTAAATGTGCCATCTTCTTTAAGATCCAAGAGATGGTTAAGGATATAGTCTACATATTTGGGTTCACCGTAGGGCGCTAAACCCATGAGTTTGTATTCCCCAGAGTTGACCTTGAAACCCGTGTAGTAGGTGAAGGCAGAATATAGCAGCCCTAAAGAGTGGGGAAAATCAATTTCCCATTGGGGAGTTAGTTGATGACCTTCTCCTAACCAAACCGAGGTAGTTGCCCATTCTCCCACCCCATCGAGGCACAGCACTGCTGCCCGTTCAAAAGGGCTAGGGAAAAAGGCAGAAGCGGCATGAGCCTGGTGATGTTCAGTAAATAAAAGTTGGGGCAATTGCGTTTTTTTGCAATCTCCGAGGGTTGCGAGTTCCTTTTTTAAGAGCGTTTTGAGGTAAAGTTTTTCTTTTAACCAAACTGGCATCGCGGCAATAAAAGAACTTAATCCCTTGGGCGCGTAGGCGAGATAGGTTTCTAGTAGGCGCTCAAATTTAACTAATGGCTTATCGTAAAAAACGATTTGGTCTACTTCTGGCAATCGAATTCCTGCCTGTTTGAGACAGTAGGCGATCGCACCTTTGGGAAATCTCGCATCATGTTTTTTGCGAGAAAAACGCTCCTCTTGAGCAGCAGCAACAATGTCACCATCCACAACTAAGGCGGCGGCGCTATCGTGATAATAAGCAGAAATTCCCAAAATACGCATTTTTTTAAATAGATATAAGGGCTGAATTTATAACTCTATATCACTCAATTTCCAAAGACCCAAACTTTTTTGAGGGTAGTCTTTTCTTTCGGTCGTTTCTTCATCAATAATTTCGATTACGTCTGGAAATTTATATGGAGATAATTGTAAATCGATTGCTCGCCAATCACCCGTAACAATATCTTTATTTTCAAGTATCCCCGGATAATTTGTAGTTAACAAATATTGAGATTTGCTTTTTTTAAAGTTTTTAATTACAGCAAGAGCATCTTTAAATGAGAGATGCACCAGACAATCTCTACAGAAAATTAAATCGACTTGAGGAAGTGCATCTGTTGCTAAATCGAGATTGATAAATTCTCTAGCTTCATTACCGTAACGACGTTCATTTTCGGTAATTAATTCGGTAACAATATCACATCCAATGTATCTATCTAGATTTAATTCTGCTTCTTTTAGCCAATAAAAATCTCCACAAGGAGCATCAAGCATTGTTTTGACATTAAGCTTTTCCAGCAAAGTTGGTATCTTTTTGATGATAACTAAAGTTTGCCGAAGATTAGAGCCTCTGCCGGAGACAGATTCGCGATCGCCCCACCTATTACGATAATATATATCATTAAAAACTTCTTTTCTGGTTTTACCTCGAAACGATAAAAGCATCAATTCATATTGCAAATTAAATGACAAATAGTCAAAGAAAGATTTGATGGGTTGTAAAATGGTATTCTTACTCATAGTTTTTAATAAAAAAGTTTCTTGCTAATGGCTACTAAAACTGAAAGTAGACAAAGGGCTGAGGACTGATTGCTGCAAACCGAAGTATTGTTGAAACTAAAACACCATAGAAAACTGCAAAACTCCATTTGGGAATTTTCTGCCACCAATCAGCAAACCAACCCTTGTAGGCTGCCCAATGCATGATAATTAAAGGTATAAAAATCCATCCAATTTCGTTCTTTAGGTTTTCAGTGCCAGGAGAATTCAGGAATACAAAAGATTTCTCGATTTGCATAGCACTGCCCAGATCGTTACTCCGAAAGAAGATTGCAGAGGCACAAAACCAGTAAAACGTGAGGGGAGTACCTACGATATTTCTAAGGGTCTGGAGTCGCTTGTAGGGAGCAATCCAGAATGACCATTGCTTGTGAACCACTAAAGCAATGCCATTCAACCCTCCCCAAGCGACAAAATGCCAAGCCGCACCATGCCATAGTCCAGAGGTAAGCATGAGAATGAGAACATTTCTAGACCTAAAGAGTTCTGTACGTTGCTCTTTTGGTCGCATCTTCATCAAAGGGGTATAAATATAGTCTCGCAGCCAGGTGAAGAGGGTAATGTGCCAACGTTGCCACAACTGAGTAACATTGCTAGAAAAATAGGGAAAATTAAAGTTAAGAGGTAGCTTGTATCCAAGTAAACCTGCACAGGCGATCGCCATATCTGAATAGCCAGAAAAGTCGCAGTATATTTGTATAGCGAAAGAAATCACAGCAATCCAACAACTTAAAACAGTATAAATTTCTGGATTCGTGAAATACTGGTCTACCAATGGAGAGAGATTATCCGAAATACAAGCTTTCTTAAAATATCCCACCAGAAAAAGCGTTAAACATCCCCGAAAATCAACCTCGTTTAAACTTTTCGGGGTTAGTAGTTGAGGCAAAAAAGTAGATGCACGGACAATTGGGCCCGCAACCAATTGAGGAAAAAAAGCTACAAATAGAGAAAAATCCCAAAAACTTCTAACAGGTTTGAGTTTACCCAGATACGCATCAATTGAATAGCTCAGAGTTTGAAATGTGTAAAAGCTAATACCTGCTGGCAAAATAATTTGTAGGGTTGTAATACTAACAGGTAGCCCCAAAAAAGTTAATAAGTTTGATGCAGAATCAGCGAAGAAGTTATAGTACTTAAAAAATCCTAATAATCCTAGATTTACAACTAAACTAAGTGCCAGCCATGCTTGGCGCTGCTGTTGATTAATTGGTTTAGTTAGCAGCGCATCCCAAGAAAATAGATTTATCCATCTGTTCTTAGTTTCTCCGTTCTTTACTGCTTGGCTTATTTTAATTTCTTGTCCTGCCATTGAACTATCAACTGGTGGTCTAGATAGCATCAAACCGACAAAGTAATCAACGATTGTTGAAAGCAAAAGCAGAGAAAGAAAGCGCCAATCCCAAGCACCATAAAAAATATAACTACAGACTAGCAACCAAGTTTTACGATGATTGGGTTTCTGCAAAGTCCAGTAGACACAGAAACTAAGAACAAAGAAAAATAAAAAACGAAATTCTGTAAAAACCATGTTTATTCTAATGAATTAATAGTCTGGGATAGAGAACAAAAGTCATTGTTATAGCTAATTCTCGCTTATAGATATAAAGGATTGATTATATGGTTACTTTGGAGATGAATTCAGATGTTTAGAAAACTCTGCTGCCAAAGCCCGTGTAAATTCTTGAGCGCCTTGGTGATTTAAATGTCTACCATCAGATCGGTGATCAACTTCATATAAATTAGTAAAAACATTGGGCTGGTTAAAAGCAAATAGAGTCGAAATATCTCCTTTGTTATAGGCTTTCGTAAGAGCAGAATTGTTAAAATCAGTATTTAGTACTGGAGGAATAAAGAAAATGGGTTCAACTTTAATCTTACTGATTTCCTCTTGATTGTTAATTCTATAATCTATGTTTTTAAGCATTTTAATTACATAGGAATCAAGTGGATATTTAGATATATTACCTCGAACAAAAACTCCTGATTTGGATTGTTTTAGTTGCTGTTGATAACTCTCAGAATAATCTGATAGAAAAATTTTTCTCCATTTTTCACTATTTTCTAACCAATCCATTGCATAATATCCAGCTTCTTGTATTAATTTTTCAGCAGAAATTCCTTTGGGTAATACTTCAGATTCTTGCTGCCAAAAATTAGAAAAATAACCAATCCCTAGCCATCGATAGAAAAAACTTATTGAATTTGCATAAAAACCATTAATTTTTTCATTTAAAGGAGAGGTTGATTCAATGATTAATCGAAAATTTTCTATCGTTTTTAGAGGAGTATGCCAGTAAACATTTTTAATTGAAGTTGGTGCTTCCTCCATGAAAAAGTCAACTAAACAGTCTAAAAATATCCATTTTAACTTTGCTGGTTTTAAAGCTAAAATCTTTTGCAAATAGAAATCAGTTTCAGCTACATTTGCCGCCATGATTCCAAAGTTGAAAGACCTGATACTCTTACCATTTGCTGCCATTGTTTCATCAAATACTCTGGGGATAACTCCTTGATATGTGGTACTTGGCCCCAAAAAAATAGCATCGTAATCATCTTTGTGTTTAGCAAAATATTGAAATTTAGTACTGATATCACCAAGATTTTGAGGAGTATTAGAAGAAGGTAAAAGCGTATTGATTAATCCAGCACTTGAAATCAAAGCAAGCATAAAAATTATGCTATAAAAAAATATAATTATTGGTTTTGGTATGTTGTTTTTCCAAATATCTACATTCATTGTCAGATTACCTTGAAAATAAAGCCCTGATTTTTTTATTACGCAGAAACGCATAAATGAATATATTTAATTGTTGGAGGATCTTAAAATTGATGTATTGTTATTATTTCTTTGAGTATAAAACTCGCTTGTGAGAATGGGAGGATATTTTGCAGTTTCATTTGCACCTAAAAAACTCTCAGGAAAGGCAATTTCGGCACTATTATTAGGAGATGCAAAAAAAGCAAATGAATATCTTGGTTTGATACCTTGGGATGTATACGGTATTGCAACTTGATGTTTTGTGGCATAAACTTTATCATTCGTCCATCGTTGCAAAATTTCTCCTGCCATCACGACTACCGTATCAGGAATTAGAGGAACTGGAACTCGCTCTCCAGTTTTGGTACAAATTTCTAACCCTTCTACTTCATGCTGAAACACATAAGTAATAGTATTTCCATCTGTATGTTCTCCTAGGCGAATGTTTTGGGTTTTGGCAGGTTCAGATGCAGCAGAATAGTGATGCAAACCCATAGCATGATTTTGCTCAGAATGTAACTCGGCAAAATAAGACTTTGGCAGTTTCAAAGCAATGGCTAAGGCTTCAAGAACCTTCAGTGTACTTGTGTGACAAGCTGTGAAAAATTGCAACATCGCCTCACGAAACTCTGATTGATTTTGCAGCCATTGGTTAGGTTGGTGAAAAGGATGATCTAGCGCACCCAATTCTTCTGGTTTCATTTCTCTACCAAAGTAAAATTGTTCGCTGAGTATGCTTGACATCCCCATAGGGATATATCCTCGGTGACACTTTTGTGTTAAAGATATCTGTTTTTTCTCTTCTAACGGCAGTGCAAAAAAATGCTTGGCTTCGGCAAAGGTTTGAGCAATTAAAGTTGCACTTATACTATGATTTTTCAGGTAGAAACATCCCATCTCCTGTAAAGCACTGGCGATTTGATTGGCAATTAATTCTTTAGCAACCGTGTCACCCATCAAGAATAGATGAAAGTCAATGACGGGAATCGGCGTTGAAACAATAGATGTTTTTGAAAGTTCGTTTATTGAGATCATCGTTAAAAATTTTTAGAAATGATAATTGATGTATGAATCAGGATGTGGAGTAGAGACGTAGCACTACTACGTCTCTACATTTTTTGTGGGAGATGTCTATTTTTTTTCAGATGTATAGCCTCCTGTTGCGACTTGATTGATATATTCATGGGTACGAATTGGTGGATAGTTGGAAGTTGCATTTTCCTCTAAGCAAGTAATTTCGGCATCGTAATCAGGAGATTCAAAATAGATAATCGAGTATCTGGGATTGGTGGGGAATTTGGAGGGTAGGGGAACTCGATGTTTAGTGGCGGGAAACTTGTCGTTTGTCCAGCGCTGCATTAAATCTGCGAGGATAACCAGAACTTTACCAGGGAGGTAGGGCGCTGCAATCCATTCCCCTGCATTGGTGCAAACTTCTAGTCCAGCTGTCTCATCTTGAAATATTAAGGTAATACTGCCGTAATCTGTATGTTCAGCAAATCGAGTCTCTGCGGGAGAAAGAGGTTGGCTCACTGATGGATAGTGATTTATGGAGGTGTTGAAATTGCGCTCAATATGGAAATCGGTGAAATAGGACTCTGGTAGTTTTAAGGCGATCGCCATCGCTTGTAGTATATTAAAAGACGCATCACGACAAGTTCTAAAAAATTCCAATAGCACTTGGCGAAACTCTTTTTGGTCTTCAGGCCATCGATTTGGTTCACCAAACCTCTGGTGAGTTACACCCGCTTCATCCGGTGCAACATCTAAACCAAAATTGAATGCTTCCAGCAATACCCGCTCTTTACCACGAGCAACGTAGCCTCGGCTAGTTCCTGGAGCAAGTTTTACTTGGTTTTTATCCTCATCTGGTAATGCGAAAAAACTCTGCGCTTGAGCAAATACCTGATCAACTAAGGTTTGGGTTACACAATTTTCGAGGTAAAAACATCCAGTTTCTTGAATAGCAGATGAAATGCGATCGGCAACTGCTTCCTTGGTAGTGGTATCACCGACCATAAACGGATGAAAATCGATGACAGGAATCGGCGTGGTAACAATTATCTGGGGTTCACGTTCTTTGATTGGGTTCATTGTTAAAAAATTCCTTCTTGAAAATACTTAGTGACTTAGTGTCTTAGTGGTAAAAAATCTTGAAACACAAAGTCACGAAGACACAAATAAAGCAGTTAATGATGGTTATTTAATTATTGATAGAATTAGTTTTCAATTCGTAAACATTCCAAAATGTTCCTTGTAAAGCCGAGTGTTTCACCCCCTGAATGCGATTTCGCACAGACACCATTGATAATGAATTAACTAGATAAATAAACGGTAAATATTCCTGACTCAGCCTTTGAGTTTCTGCATAAATTTGTTGTCGCTGTGCTTCATTAGCTTCTGCACCTTGAATGTAGAGATCGGCAATTTTTTGCTCCCAATCTGCTATCTGCTGCCCAGTAATTGGCTTTTGTCCGGCTTGGGGTTGGCGATTAAAAAAGTGCCAGTTCCCGACTGTAGACCAAATATTCACTGCTTCATTGGGTTCTATTGTCATTGGGAAACCATCAAGAATTTGGCAATCCCAATCCAGACGATTTGTTAACTTGTCTACAACTAATCCCACTGCAATTAAATTCAAATCTACCTGAATTCCGATCTGATTCAAATCGTCTTGAATAAGTGGAGCCATGTTTTGCAACACCTTATTACCGACATTGGCAGTCAGCGTAAATCGAACTCGATTACCATCAACATCGAATAACTCACCTTGATTGTTGTATCGAAATCCTGCTTTGAGAAGTAACGTTTTTGCCTTCTGAAGGTTATGGCTATAGACTGGTAAACCCGCTTTTTGAGATAGATAGTAAGGACTTTGGACTGCGATCGCTGAATTTTGCAACGCTCCTACCCCCGCAAAGATATTATTGAGCATACGTGGGCGATTGATGCTATAAGCAACGGCTTGACGGAATTCTACTGTATTGAACCAGCGAGACTTAATGGGATCAACCAGAGGCTTACCATTTCTACGGCCTGTGTTCAAATTAAACATTATAGCCGTGGTTCCTCTTTGGGAACCGCCATTGTAAAGTGTGAATTTCCCCCTTTTTTCTTCTTGTTTCAATAATGAAAAATAATTAGGATTTACATCAATAAAATCAAGACTTCCAGAACGAAATTGGATTAACGCTGTATCATTATTACTGACTGTACTCTGAACAATGCGATCAATATAGGGCTGAGTGTGACTTTGACCATCTTTACGCCAGTAATAGGGATTTTTGCGAAAGGTGATCCGTTCACCTGGAACATAAGATTCTAATTTATAAGCACCGTTGCTAATAATTTGATTGGGTGGAGTATTTGTACCCCAAGTTGACAGAAATAGCGGTCTACCTGCGGAGTCTTTCGTAGTGATGGACGATCGCAGAATATGAGCGGGTAAAATTTCTAGTTTTGTTGTACGAATAAAGGGAGCAAAAGGTTCTGGAAGAGTGAACTCAATCCGCCAATTATCTAGTTTTTTGACTGTAGGAAAACTACGAGTTTTGCCTATTTGCAAAAAATCTTTGGCATAAGAAGGAATGGCGGAATTAGTATAAATATCTTTATAAGTAAACACTACATCATCAGCAGTCAGCGGTTGACCATCTGACCATTTGAGTCCTTTCCTCAACGTAAAAATAACTCGCTTTTGGTTTTCAGAAATCTCCCACGATCGTGCTAACGCTGGTTCAATTTTTCCTCTACCATTTTCACGAATCAGTCCTTCATAGAGTAAAGATAAAATCCCTACTCCCTGCTCCATCAACTGAGGGTTAAAAGTGTTGGGTTCGATAGAACTACTAACGATGATTTGAGATCCGGCTACTGCTTTATGGAGCAAGTTAGTTTGGACACAACTAACTAGGACAATCGCCAGAATAAATCCGATGATAGCTGGCGCTCTCCGACGGCGAATAGCAGTAAATGTAGTTAATCTTCGCATAGTTGTACTCCAGGAAACTTCTTTTACCTGCTCTACATTGCGCTGTATCCGCCATCCACCATCAAAACTGCCCCCGTCACATAAGAAGCTGCTTCAGACGCGAGAAATATCACCGGGCCGACGAGTTCCTCTGGTTTACCGCGTCGCTGCATGGGAATCACAGCACTTAGATGTTGTTGATCTTCCTGTAGCGATCGCCGAAATGTTTCAGTACCTTCCATAATGTTGTCGATATAGCCAGGAGCAAAAGCATTGACGCGAATTTGATGATCTGCCCATTCCAATGCAAGCGATCGCACTAGTAAATTTACCCCTCCTTTGGCTGCTGTATAAGCCGCTGAGCCATTGATTCCCACTACACCCCCGATTGAAGAGTTCATGATAATCGAGCCGCCTGTGCCTTGTTTAATCATTTGTCGAGCCGCTAGTTGAGCGCAGTGGAAGTATCCCTTTAAATTGACGTTGATGATGTTATCCCACTCCAATTCTTCTAAGTCAGTTGCCGATTTGATGATGTCAATGCCGGCATTGCACACCATGATGTCGAGCCTGTGATAGTGCGCTACGGTTTGCTCAATTAGGCTTAAACAATCTTGACGATTTCTAACATCGGTGGGAATTGCGATCGCTTCTCCTCCAGCTGCTTGAATCATTTGTGCAGTTTTTTCTGATTCGGCTACTTTAATATCGGCAATTACAACTTTTGTGCCTACAGATGCTAATCCTTGAGCTATTGCTTTGCCGATGCCTCGTGCGGAGCCGGTGATAATGGCAATTTTGTCTGTTAGATCAAAAAGGGAGGATTCCACAGTTGTTTAGTTTGAGTGGGAGTGATTTTTAAATGAACAGGATCTAGGAATAATACGAACCGCAGAGGCGCAGAGTAAGCAGAGGAAAGAGTTTGAGAGAGTTTTTATGTAATTCCTAATAGGTTGGCTATTGTTATTAACCATTTAAGGTTATATAGCAGTCCTAAATTATTTGTGAAAACCTCTGCTGTTCCTCCTCTCTGTGTTCTCTGCGTCTCTGCGGTTCGTTTAAAAAATAATTTTTACAATTTTAGGATTGCTATAAACTATTTAGTAAATTGCGGATAGCCTCTGCTTGTTGAACTATAGTAGTTTTTTCAAATAGGGAAACTAAAGGTAACTGTATTTGCAAAACTTTTTGTAGTTTGTATATGAGTTGCAGAACTAGAGCAGAATGTCCTCCAAGGTCGAAGAAGTTATCTTGAGTACTAATGTGATCTAACCCTAAAACTTCTTTCCAAATAGCTAGCACGGCTTCTTCTGTCGGGTTGGCAGGTTCAGTAAAATCATTGTGAGAAGTTTCCGTACCTACTGGTAATTTGTAATTTTTAATTGGTAATTTTTCTCCTTCAGATAAAAAGGGAAGTTCACTAATACGTTGGTCAGGATTAGTAACAATGTATTCAAGCAAATTTTGAAATACTGTACCCATTCTGGTAATAGTGGCAGCTTCAAATAAATCGGTTTTGTAGACTAAAGCGCCTTCAATCCCCTCTGATGTTTCTTGGAGTGTCAAATTTAAATCAAATTCGGCTGTGTCTTTGGTATCGGTTGCAATGAACTCCTCTTTTAAAGTCAAATTTGCCAGTTTTAAATCATCTTCTGGAGTGTTTTGGAAAACAAACATCACCTGAGCTAAAAGTGTGTAACTATCTCTAATTGGTTGTAGTTCTTCTACTAGTTTGATGAAGGGCATTTCCTGATGTGCATACACTCCTAAAGCGACTTCCCGCACCCGCCGCAGTAGTTCTCGGAAGGTGGGATTGCCTTCTAAGTTGGTGCAAAATGGCAGCAAGTGGACAAAGAAACCAATCAGTTTTTCTGTTTCTGGGCGGGTACGATTAGCAACGGTACTACTGACAATGATGTCTGGTTGCCCTGTGTAGCAGAAAAGTAATGTTTTGAGTGCTGCTAACAAGGTCATAAATAAGGTTACGCCTTCCTGCTGACTTAATGCTTTGAGTGCTTTGGTTAAGTCTTTAGAGATTACCAACGGTTGACGCGCACCCGCGAAGGTTCGTACTGACGGGCGTGGATGGTCGGTTGGTAGTTTCAAGACTGGCGGTGTAACACCTAAATGTTGTTTCCAGAATTGCATCTGCGATTCTAAAACTTGCCCCTGCAACCATTGCCGTTGCCACTGAGCAAAGTCTGCATATTGGATGGGTAAATCTTTCAGGGGGGAGGGTTGATTTTGAGAAAAAGCTTCGTAAAGGGTTGCCAGTTCTTGAGTCAACACGCTAAAAGACCAACCGTCGGCGACAATATGGTGCGTAGTGACAACTAGCAAATGCTCGGTTTGACTCAAACGCCAAAGCTTACTCCGCAGTAATGGCCCCCGCGCTAAATCGAAAGGCTGCTTAATTTCTTCCTCAGCTTGTCGTTTCGCTTCAGTTTCCGGGATGTCTTGTGAGTCTATTGCGGCGAAGTCAAATACAGGTTCGGGAGAAATTGTATAAACCACTTGTCCGTTCTCAACCTTAAAGGTACTTCGCAACGTTTCATGTCGTCGCACAATTTCCGTCAAACTCTGTTTCAATGCCTTCACATCTAGCGCACCGCTGACGCGATAAACTAGCGGCAAGTTGTAAACAGGATTACCAGGATAGAATTGCTCGAAAAACCAAAACTCTAACTGAGTTAAGGAGATTGGCAGTACTCCATCACACGAACGCACGGCTTTAAATGGGATGATTTCTGGCGAAAGTTCTTGCCTAGTAGCTGTCTCGACTGTTCTAGCTAAAGTTGCGATCGCAGGAGATTCAAATAAACTTCGCAAAGGTAATTCTATCTTAAATGCTTTACGAGTCAGAGAAATCACCTGGGTAGCAAGTAATGAATGTCCACCCAAATTAAAGAAGTTGTCGTAAATCCCAACTTGTTCTAACCCTAAAACATCCCTCCAGATACCTGCCAAAATTTCTTCAGTGGGAGTCCGGGGTGCAACAAAGGTTTGAGCTAATTCTGGCCGGCTGGTTGTTGGTTCTTTTAAAGCGCGACGGTTGACTTTACCGTTGGGTGTCAGAGGAAACGACTCCAGCTGTACAAAAGCCGATGGAATCATGTAATCTGGCAACTGGTCTTGCAGAAAAGTACGCAACTGTTCGACGGTGATTGTCTGTCCTTGAATTGGTACGAAGTAAGCGACTAAATATTTTTCTCTGGCATTTTCTCCAAACACCTTAGCGACTGCTTGGTTAATTTGGGGATGTTTACTCAAGACTGCTTCAACTTCGCCAAGTTCAACCCGAAAACCCCGGACTTTTACTAAATCGTCTATCCTTCCCAAAAATTCGATATTGCCATCGCTTAAGTATTTAGCTAAGTCGCCAGTTTTATACAGTCGTGACTCAGTATCCTTACTCAAAGGATTTGGAACAAATTTTTGGTCTGTCAAATCTGGGCGGTTGAGGTAGCCACGAGCTAAACCATCACCACTTACATAGAGTTCCCCTGGAACGCCTATAGGGACGGGTTGGCGATAATTTTGATCTAACAGGTAAACTTGCACGTTAACGGCAGGCTTACCAATTGGTGGATAAATCGGCCACTCTTCTGGTTGATTACTAAATGCATAAGATGTAACTAAGTCTGCTTCCGTGGGGCCGTATAAATTGTAGAGCTTGCAATTCTCCAAACGCCCAAACAGCTTAATCATTGGTTGTGTAATCTGGAGTTGTTCTCCACAGGCGATCGCTTCTCTTATATTCTGAAATAAATGTTCTTCTTCTCCGTATATTTCTGCTAATTGTTGCCATAAAGTGACGGGAAGGAATACTTTAGCAATTGGTTTTTGAGCAAGTAACTGAATTAATTTATCTAAGTCTTTGCGATCGCTTTCGGCAATCATATATAGTGTGCCACCCAAACCCCACGCCGCAAACATTTCGTGATAGCTGACATCAAAGCTCAGGGAAGCAAACTGAAGAACACCCACACCAGTTAACATCTTCGCCTGATGGTGTTCTACTAAATTGGTGAGCGATCGATGGGGGACAAGAGTACCTTTAGGAGTTCCTGTAGACCCAGAAGTATAGATTATGTACGCTAAATTATCAGCTTTTACTTCAACTTGCGGATTGAATTCAGATTCTTCGCCAATTTCGTCCCAATCATCATCTAACACAATGAGATGATAAGCAAAGTTGCCATGCAGCAATGATTTACAACGTGTTTGAGTCAAGACGACTGCTGCTTGAGAATCGCTAAGCATGAAGGCTAAACGCTCTGGGGGATAGCTAGGATCGAGTGGAACGCAAACTCCCCCAGCCTTGAGGGTTCCTAATATGGCAACTGCCGCTTCTAGAGAACGTTCCAGACAAATCCCCACAGGTGCATCTGGTTTAACACCCAAACGTTGCAGATGGTGCGCTAGTTGATTAGCACGCTGGTTTAACTTCTGGTAAGTCAATTGTTGGTTGTCATACACTACCGCCACTGATTCGGGTGTTTTTTCGACTTGCTCCTCAAATAATTGATGAATGCAATAATTGATAGGATGGGCTGCTTGGGTAGCATTCCACTCTACTAGGAGTAAATCTTGCTCTGCTGGTGTGAGTAGTGGTAGTTCTCCCGCACGGTGATGAGGTAAGTTAACAATTCCCTGCAACAGTGTGAGCAAATGACCAATCATCCGATCAATGGTATCTGCGTCAAAGCGATTGCGATCATAGTTGATTTTAATTACTAGTTCATCACCAGGAATTGCAACTATCGTTAAGGGATAATTTGTTTCTCCGATGGCTTGGCGATCGCTTATTCTTAAATTACCCGGCAGTGCTTGCAGCGTGGCGTTTACAGGGTAATTTTCAAATACGACAATGCTTTCAAACAAAGGTTGATTGCGAGGAATCTCACTCGCACCTTGAATATCTACCAGTGAACTGTATGAATACTGTTCCCGTTCTATATGCTCTTGTTGCAATTGCACCAGCCAAGGCAATAAATCAGCTGTTTCAGGGATTTTTACCCGTACAGGTAGGGTATTAATAAACAACCCCACCATCGACTCTACACCAGATAAGTTATGAGGACGACCAGACACCGTAGCCCCAAATACCACATCAGACTCACCACTGTAGCGACTCAGTAACAACGCCCAAGCCGCCTGCACTAAGGTAGAAAGGGTGAGATGATGCTGTTGAGCAAAAGATTTTAATTTAACGGTTGCCTCGGCTGATAAATGCTGGTGTCGAATATAACTAGTTTTTTCTTGGTGAGCTACCGCTTGTTCTACAACCAAAGGGGTAGGAGCAGTAAAACCCTCAAGAGTTCGCCGCCAAAATCCCTCTGCACTAGATAAGTCTTGCTGCTGCAACCAATTAATGTAGTCTCGGTAAGGTCGAGATGGAGCTAAATATAACTGTTGATTGTTATTTATAGAATCATAAATAGCAAAGATTTCTTTAAAGAGAATCGGCCAACTCCAACCATCAAGCAATATATGATGAAAGCTCCAAACAAAATGATAAGTTTCGTCTGTTAACCGAAATAAGACAAAGCGCATCAAGGGAGATTTGTCAAGTTCAAAACTTTGCTCTCTATCTATATTTAAGAAAGAATCAATTTGCGATCGCTGCTCATTAATCGAGAGCAAACGTAAGTCTTTGTTAATCCAAGGTACATTGACCTGTTTACGCACTACTTGGACTAGCTGTTTGCGATTCTTCCACACAAAAATAGTCCGTAAAGCTGAGTGTCTCTGTACCACTTGTTGCCAAGCTTGCTCAAAGACACTCTTGTTTAGATTGCCGTGAAGAGTGAAGCGAAACTGCTCAAAGTATATTCTTGATTCTGGCTGATAGAGAGTATGAAATAGCATCCCCTGCTGCATTGGCGAAAGGGGGTAGATGGCTTCAATATCTTTTATTTTATTTTGATTTTGTATAGCTACCATTTTTATGTTGTTTGTAATATATATTTTTTTAATTAACCACAGAGACGCAGAGAGCGCAGAGTTAAAATGCAATATTAATTTGTCTGGAAACTTGCACTAATTAATTGCTCCATCTCTTCCTTGGCGTTCTTGGCGGTTCGTTTATCTATATTCATAGAAAATTTTATTAAAAAGCTGCCGTAGATAATCCCCCATCAACTGGAATAGTTACGCCAGTAATATAACTAGCACATTCTGAACTGAGAAAAGCCACTAAATTAGCAACTTCACTAGAAAGACCACGACGACCTATAGGAATAGTGTTATCTATTGTTTGTGCGATCGCATCAATATTTTGGTCTTCCTTTTGGGCAAATACTTCTAGATATTCTCTATGTCTTGGTGTATCAATAATACCAGGATTAATAGAGTTAACTAACACATTCCACTTGGCCACTTGCGTAGCTACAGATTTAGTAAAGTTAATTAATGCTGCATTCGCCACCCCTGATTTAATTAAACGAGGGGAAGGTTCTTTCCCGGATGTGCCAATAATATTTACAATCCTTCCCCATTGCTGATTTTTCATAGTAGGTAAAACCAGATTCGTCATGCGGATATAGCCCATTAATTTTCCTTCAAACACAGTTCCCCAATCTTCATCAGATAAGTTTTCTACGGCGACGCTGGAAAATTTAGCCCCATCGGAATTATTTACCAAAATATCAATTTTTCCAAATTGATTGAGGGCTGACTGCACTAACTTCTCAGAATCAATTGCATTTTGAACATCAGCTAAGCAGGTGATAATTTTTGCTGGAGAATTCACCAGACTTTGATAGGCTTGTTCTAATCGGTCTGCATTTCTTCCACAAATTACTAAATTACAACCTTCTGCTGCCAGCTTTTGGGCTATAGCATAACCAATACCAGCACTCGCTCCTGTCACTAAAGCTACTTTCCCTGTTAGTCCTAAATCCATATTAATAGTCCTCTAGGTTGTAGTTAGCGATCGCGCAGTTCTTTCATTAAAAGAAGCATTTTGGTAAGAGAAATGAGAACAAGGTGGAATCAAAATTTTTACCAAAGATACTACTTCATCAGAGGAATTATATCCTCCACAAAAGACATTAGCAGGAGCATAATAAATCTTACCATAAGCTAGTTGCTGCTGTTCGTTTTCTATAGATATCATCAACTGACCATTGAGGATTATTCCCATCTGTTCGCTAGTAGATTGGTGCATTGGGATAATACCTCCTGGCGGAATTTCAGTAATTGCGATTTCAAACCAAGAAGCAACAATAGATTTGCATGACCAGCCAGTAATTTTATCTTTTGTAGGCAATGCTTTGATAAACACTTCATCAGTATTTTCCGATGTTAAGGAATTTATGATGCGTTTTACATCGAATACTAGCGCTGTTTCTGGAAAAACATTTACAGAACCGTGCGGAACATAGGCATTAGCAATGTAGGCTTCTTGCAGTGGTTCAATAATTTTTTTTATTCCGTTGACGTTCATTTCTAAACGACCAGAAATTATCATCCCCATCTGACTTTCTAAATGTTTATGTAGTGCAAAATTAGCTCCAGGAGCAAGATACACTAATTGCACAAGCGTGTCTTCACATTTATAAGCTATTAGCTCTACATCGGAATTAAGTTTTGTGCTTTTGGGAGTTGGAAAAAATTTAGACATGATCTGCTATTTTTTTATAAAAAATTGACCAGCTCATAGGAATTTTTCCATAAGTGGAAATAAATTCTAAATCATAAGCTTCAACAGCATTTTTATTAGTAATAGCTAAAGTAGCTAAACCCTGCTGTACTTGAATTGCCGCATCGCTAGTAGAAGGAGACAAATCAACCTGAATTTCCGATTGGTCTTGGGAGTCTGGTAAGAGTCTCGATAACAAAGGTAAAGGCGCAGGATGGGTAACAATTCTAGCTCCTTTGAAAACTACCTCTGTATTTTTCTTCTTAGCCAATCCATAAACTGGAGTTGGATAGATAAAAATGAAGCCTAAATCAAAACTTGGCTCCATATAAAACTCATTAATCAGTTGATAAGCATGAGGAACTAGAGCCAAATCTACCTTGTCTTGCAACAAAGCTTCTTTGACATCTGGAAAGCTATCAAATAACTGAATTTTTCCAGTCAATTCTTCTGACTCTAATTGTTTGACTATATAGCTGGAAGCATAGTCACTACTAGTGCCACTAGGCCCCAATGTGCCTATAGTCAAAGTGTTTGCAGGAGGAATAGGAGGTCGAAATTCAATCGAAAACTTCAGCATAATTTGAACCAAGGTCGTATAGGAGAAAAAATCAAGTTAAAATTACTAATTTTTAAATATCTTCTGCGCCAAATATTAATTTTTTATCTATATATTGAGATTTACTCTGACTTAAAATCAATGCAGTTAGTACCAAAACTGTGCCAATCAAACCGCGTACTCCAAACTTCTCACCGAGTAGCCAAAAGGAAAAAACGGACGTGAGTACCGGATCGAGAGTACACAATAGTGCCGCCTCGGAAGCTGAAATCCATTGCTGTCCTATTGTTTCTAACCAGATAGTGCCAGCAGTCCCGACCAGACTGAGGTAGAGGATAATGCCATAGTTATTGCTTAGAGTCTCGAATTGCCCGACCATCTGTGGCGCTGCCCAGACGGCGCTTAACACTGCTACAATCCATAGTTGGATGGCAGTCAGGGATAAGGTTGAGTGGCGTTGCACGGTTCCTTGAAGTACGAGCATATAAACCCCGTAAATGCAGGTTTCGCCAAACAACAACAAGTCGCCTATGCCTAGAGAACCATTTTCCCAGCACATAATCCCGATACCTGTAAGGGCTACTCCGGCGGCGAGTAGAGTTTTAAGAAGCAATGGCTGACCGAATAGTGCTGCCAACAGGGGTACAATAATCACATTTAGGCTGAAAATAAATCCTCCCCGGTTGGCATTGGCAGTTTCTAGCCCGATCGCTTGGAAGGCAAAGCAAGCGAAAAGTAGAAGTCCTAAAATGGCCCCATCGCGTAATATTTGAACGTTTAAGGAGCGTAAATACGGGGTAAATATCGCTGCTGCAACGCTGAAACGGCTGGCGGTAAGTACAGCTGGCGAAAAGCTAGTGACTGCATCTTTGGTAAGTGGGAAGGTCGTCGCCCATATTAAACTGACGATCGCGATCGCAATTATGCCCTGAATGTGGAGGGCGTTTTGCGTGGGTTGATTGCAGTCATCTAGTTTCATGTTATGAGTACCTAAGAAGAGGCAGGGGAGCAGGGAGCAAGGGGGAAGATAAGCGAATTCCTATGCCTTCAGTCATAATGGTTTTCTTTGGTGGCTGGTTATTGGTAGCTTGGCGCGGATAGCCTCCTGAAACTTAGCAACATCAAACTCGGCAATACTGAATACTCCGATTTTCTCGAACAGCCGCGATGAAACGCTGTCTTGGCAGATGTAATTAACCCGAATGTCCTCATGTAATGATTCCAAAAGAAGTTGGATGTTCGCTATGCGTGCCTCTTCAATAGCTTTAGTGTTGGTGTTATCGGGGTTGAGGGTATGTCCATAACTGCGAACGTGAAACCGACACTCTCTTGGCCCGGCGGGAACTAACGAAAAAGTTTGGACGTGTTCAGGAAATACGCTCAAAGAAAAAGGCATGGGGATTTCTTCTTGCGCCGACATCGAGCAGAAGGCTGAGTAACACAAGGTTTCGGGCAAAGCATGGTTTTGGGCGGCAAAATCTTGTAATTGCTGTTCGCGTTCCCAAGAATGTCGAGCGATCGCTTTGGCACAATCATAGTATTGTCGCTCGATTGGCGTTAAGCTGGGTGAAGCCGGATCGCGCATGGGAATAATCATGCCGTTGATGCCTTCACAATCACTCGACACCCCAAACCGACGAGTTAAACCTTTGTGCATCATGGGAAAGTGATAATCTTCTAAGAAGTTTTCCCACAGCAGCTTGTAATCCACCTCCACATTAATGTCATACTGACCGACTCCACCAATGGGTTGCATATTTTCCAGTTGGTAGGGTTCTAATAAACCAGGTAGATACCAACTTTGGGCTAATCTTGAGCCTTCCCAAGTAAAGCGAATGAAAATAAATCCATAAAAAATATCAATGTCGATAGGTTCTAAACCGTAGTTGGGTAAACCAAATTTCGGATAGCTCCCCCGTTGTGTGACATCTTGAAGTTTGCCAGCGAACAATTCACCGCTTGCAGTCCGAATCACGTAGGCTCGTTCACCGACAATATCCAGCCAAGTGAAATTACCCGGTTGCGGAACTTCGTTGATATGACAAACAAATTGCCAAGTTGGTTTAATTAAATGCTCAACTTCCAGAGCAAACAACGTTGCATCGCCATAAATCCAGATAGGTAATGCTTGCCTTCTTTCAGATGATTCGGAATACTCTACGCCATCAGGAGCAATTTTAGGATACTCAATAAACTGCCTTTGCTCGTCACTGCTGTTGTAAACTCGTTGAAGCACTTCATTGAGTTCTGGTGTTGACCCATCACTATCGACGGTCAGGATAGCTTGTTTAAGTTCCCCAATCAATGACTCCAACATTAATTTGCGATTATCGCCTGTTCCTCCTTGGTTAATGTCTGCAATTAGCTGTATTAGTTCTGCTTCTAAATAACCAATTCTCAACCAGAGGCGGATTTGTTCTGGAAGCGTGGCTGTTTCCCCATCTGCATAGCCTGGACTCACACAATTGAGCAGATTGGTAATTTCTACCCCGATATTTTGATGGTTTTCAGGTTGTGATTCTTGCTTGAGGTGACTATTTTCGCAAAGCTTGGCAAAAACCCCTTGATTTTCATCAATCTTGACCTCAAACTCCTGCAAACTGTAATTTTTCAAGTCAAAATCAGCACCAAACTCGCCTCTATTTGCCCCTGGTGCATTCTTGCAATGACCATCTATACTAAATGCCCATCCATGATAAGGACAAAGAGCCGTTTTATCTACACCTACACAACCGTGACCTTCAAAAACTGGTGCTTGGCGATGAGTGCAGACATTCAGGAAAACGCGAATTGTTCCGTCTGCTTGGCGTACAGCCACCAACGGTTCCTGAAAAATTTGAACAGTAACAAAATCTCCCGGCTGAGGAATTTCTGCGGCGCGACAAATAAAATACCAGTTTTTCTCTAGTTCCGATGGTTCAACAAAGATGGAACGAATAATTTTAGCAATAAAGTAATTATAAACAGTTTTGATATTGACTTCTGTATTATTGCGTTTGTTATATTCAACAACTGCATCTACTAAATATTTATAGACTGCTTCAACAGCAGGATAACCCCTTGCTGATAATAAAGTGGTAACAAAACTATTCCATGCTACTTCATCATTATTAGCAAAATTAGTACCCATCGCAGCAAGAGAATATTGCTGTCGTCCAACTTCAACAAAAAATTTACACAATTCCTTCTCTTTTACTAAAATCATTTTATTTTTTCCTACTCTCCATCATATAGCAGTCTTTTAGCGGTTTTCACTTAAGCGAGGTAAAAAAAGAAGTAATTAACCACAGATGAACACAGCGAAAAGTTTGCGCGTCCGGGTTTCCCAACCTAGGAAATTTTTCAAGACAGATAAACACAGATAAATTGGTATCTCAGATGATTAGAAAACACTCTAAATGATTCTCAGACTACTTGTCTTGGCGACTTGGCGACTTGGCGGTTTAATAATCTTTACAACTAAAACATGAGCGCTATATCCGCGAATAATTGTTTTGAAATTGCGGCAACAACAGAGAATTGATGTATCCCAATTCTTCCAACCTAATTAAAACTTTATTTGCGCTTTGAACAACACTTTCTTGATTAGTTTTGCATTCAACATCAGGCTTAAGAGGTATTTCATATAAATCATCAATTCCAGTAAAATTTTTGATTTCACCAGTTCTAGCTTTTTTATATAAACCTTTGACATCTCGCTGTTCGCAAACTTCTAACGGTGCATTAACATACACCTCAATAAAATTTCCAATCCGTTCTTTAACTTCTTCACGGATTGCTCGATATGGCGAGATGACCGAAACTAATACAATGACATTATTTCTAGTTAGCAATTGAGCTACAAAACCAATTCGCCGAATATTTTCGTCTCGATCCTCCTTGCTGAAAGTTAACCCCTTACTTAAGTTTTGGCGAACTACATCGCCGTCCAGTACTTCAATTTTATACCCTTGCGATCGCAGTTCTGTCTCCAAAAATCGGCAGATAGTGGTTTTGCCAGCACCGCTCAAACCAGTTAACCATATTGTTACACCACGCTGTTTTTCCAGCATTCTACCCCTACGCTTTTACTAAAAAGTTTATTTTGAGTTTTAATCTTCCTTTTTTTCCAGAGTACATATCAAGTTGCTAATAACCAATAGCTTCAATAAATAAACAATTAGCAATTGGTTATTAGCCATTAGCAATACTTAATATTAATCTTCAAGTATTGGTTCAGGAATAGCTGGTACAGGATGATCAAGACGATATGCATTCCAAGGTTTGATGAAAGATTCTCGTTTAATTCCTGAAAATCTCCCTATCTGTTTATGAAATAGGCTCTCATAAAAATCTAATTCTTTCTTTAAGTAATAAGGGGCTTTTTCTCCATAAACTTTCACAAACATTCTGTAGGTATTATAATGCTTAGCTGCTACATCCTCAGAATAAAACATCAAATCATCTTCAATGTCATTTAAAACTTCTAAAGGCCACATCAATCTCAACTCTTCATTTAACTCATCCTCTGAGTAATTTAAACCTAACATCTTGAGCAAAGTACAGTGTAAAACTCGATAGTCTGAAGAACGTAACTCAGCCGCCTTTTTAATCATTCCATGAGTCACATGAGATGTAGCTAATATCTGGGTTTCTAATTCAAAATACTCTCCCAGTTTTTGCATATATGATTCAACTTGACAATGTTTGAGATTATACTCCTCTAAAACAGCTAAGATCATTTCTTGCTTAGAATGCCAAGGAGAAGCGTGCAGTTTTTCATAGCCCTCACTTTGAATTTTTTCAACTTCATCATCAGTTTGATAAACCAGAGCTTCAATAAACCCTAAGATGGGATAAAACCGAAAGAAGTCATTCATTGAGAGGTTATAAATTGGAAAATAATAAAGTACAAATTCTCTCAATACTCTGCTAGACCGACGCATACTCTGATAGGAAATGCATGAAATTTTGGAAGCAAACTTATTAACTAAAATCCCTGGATCACGCGTGGTTGTGAGTGTAGCTTTCGAGATTGTCATAAACAATGAATAAGGTTGGTGTGGAATAATTAAAACAATGGACAAAGTGAGGGCAATTCTTCTCTATTAAGAGATAAATTGTGAACAACTTCATTCAATTTCTGCTAGCAGTTCGTCCAACGTTTCTTGGCTCAAATCAACTTCAGGGAAATCTGAAGGAGTATAACCTCCTGCTTCTTTTGATATACAGTGGTCGATAATAGCTTCTAAAACTTTCATATAGTTGTTAGCCAAGTTTTCTACAGTAGCTTGGTGATGGAAAGCCTCGCTATATTTCCACTCCAGTTGCAATCTGCCTTCAATCACTAATCCATTCACATTCAACAAATGACGGCGCTGTCCTTTGGGACTGTGAATAGAACCGCTAGACTCTTGGGCATATTTCCAACCAAGGGGTGCTAGGTGCGTTTGGTCGAATTGACCCAAGTAGTTGAAGCTCACCTGAGCTTGAGAGAGTAGCTCAAGTTGCTTGTGTATGGTTGTATCGTGGCTTAGATACCTCAGGATGCCATAACCAATACCTCGGTTAGGGATGCGTCGTAGTTGCTCCTTGACCGACTTAAGAGCCTCTCCAGGGTGGCGAAGACCTCCAAGTTTTAAGCAAACAGGGAATATACTGGTAAACCAGCCTACTGTTCGGGACAAGTCTATATCCTCAAACAAGTCCTCCCGTCCATGAGCTTCTAATTCAATCAGTAGGGAATCATCGCCTGTCCATCCAGCAAAACTTTGTACTAATGCGGTCAATAGCACATCGTTAATTTGGGTGTTGTAGGCTCCAGGAACATCCTGCAACAGGGCGCGAGTCTGTTTTACACTCAGGGATACAGAAACAATGCAACTTGAATCTACAGTGTTTTGTGACGCCGCAGCAGGAAAATCCAACGGTAAAGGAGCAACTGCAAACTTCTTTGAGTGCAGCCAGTAGTCTAGCTCTGAGTGGAGTTCTTGAGTAACTGCATAATCCTGCAATCGGATTGCCCAATCCTTAAAGGAAGTCGTTTTTGCAGGGAGTTGAATGTTATTCCCACTATTTAATTGTTTGTATGCCGCAGATAAATCTTCTAGCAAAATCCGCCAGGAAATCCCATCGACAGCCAAGTGATGGATGACGATGAGCAAACGTCCAGGGGAAGATTGACCTAAGTTAAATAGAACAACTCGCAGTAGTGGCCCATCTGCTATACTTAGCGATCGCTGGATTTCATCTGCCTTTAACTCAATTGCCTTTGATTGTTCTGTTGGCGGAAGGTTGGATAAATCAGCAATCACTAACGATACTTCATCGCACACATCACTGTTGTACTGCTGCCATTGCGTTGCTTGCTGCACAAACCGCAGCCGTAAAGCATCATGATGGTACAGTAACTTCTGCAACGCCTGCTCTAGTAATTCCGGTTGGATATTTGGCGGAACTTCTAACAGGAAAGATTGGTTAAAGTGATGGGGTTCAGGTAAATTTCGCTCAAAGAACCAATGCTGAATTGGTATTAGAGGAACAATGCCCTTAACTAAGCCTTGTTCTGCCTCCTTAAAGGTAGTTGTCACAGCTACAGCAGCTAACTCCGCAATGGTTTGGTGCTGAAATAGCTGTTTTGGAGTTAGTTTTAATCCAGCTTGATTGGCTCTGGCGATAATTTGGATTCCAATAATGGAATCGCCACCCAATTCAAAAAAGTTGTCGTAAATACAAACTTTTTCTAATAGTAAGACATCACGCCAAATTTGTACCAAGATTTTTTCAGCATCGGTGCGGGGAGAGACAAAGCCAGTTGTCGAGTCATTAAACTCAAATGGTACTGGTAAACTACGGCGGTCAACTTTACCATTGGGTGTAATCGGCAAAGCCTCTAGAACTGTGAAAGATGCAGGAACCATATAATCTGGAAGCTTTTCCTTCAGGAACGATCGCAACTCGCTACCGCTGGGCTGTTTTCCTTCTGAAACAACGTAAGCTGCCAAACTTTTAATACCAGGCTTATCTTCCCTAGCAATTACAATGGCATCTCCTACCTGGGGATGTTGAGTTAGAACAACCTCAATTTCTGCAAGTTCAATGCGGAAACCACGGATTTTAACTTGGTTATCAATGCGACCAATAAACTCAATATTCCCATCAGGTAAGTACCGCGCTAAGTCTCCTGTTTTGTATAATTTACTCCCTTCTGCCTTCTCAAAAGGATTGGCAATAAACTTGTCTTCAGTTAAATCTGGGCGGTTGAGATAACCTCTGGCTAACCCATCACCTCCAATACATAATTCACCAGGAACGCCAATCGGTACAGCTTGGAGATGACGATCCAGAATATAGATTTGAGTATTAGCAATTGGTTGTCCAATTGGCAAATTTGTTGCGCCTTCTGATACTTCCTCGACTAAATACCAGGAAGAGAAAGTAGTATTTTCCGTTGGCCCATAAACGTGCAGCAGTCGCTTTGGAGGTTGATTTTGCAATAATGTTCTCACCCAGTTTGGTTCAACCGCTTCTCCACCAAATAGAACGGTTTCTAGAGTTTTAAAGATTCCTGGTACTTGACTTACCAACTGATTGAATAAAGCCGTTGTGACAAACAAAAAGTCAATCTTCTGCTCTTGCAGTTGTGTAGCGAGTTGTGGCGGTGAAAGCAGGACTTCTTTAGTAAGACCTACTAACCTCGCTCCATTAAGCAAAGCTCCCCAAATTTCAAAGGTAGCAGCATCAAAAGCTGCATTCGAGGCTTGAGCAACTCGGTGATTAGCTGTTAATTTTACGTAGTTAGTGTTACACACTAGCCGATTCACAGCTTGATTAGTCACGGTTATGCCTTTCGGCTTTCCTGTAGAACCAGAGGTATAAATTACATAAGCTAGGTGATGATTTGATGCTTTACTGGTGGGGTTTTCCTGGCTATATTTGCTAATTACTTCTTTCCAGTCAGTATCTAAAAATACAATTTGAGCGTTGGTTTCCGGTATCTGATCTACTAACTGTTTTTGAGTCAGTAGTATTGATACCTGAGAATCATTCAGCATATAAGCCAAGCGTTCTTGAGGATAGCTGGAGTCTAGAGGAACGTAAGCACCACCTGCTTTGAGAATTGCCAGCATTCCGATAATCATCTGTGGTGATCGCTCAACGCAAATCCCTACCAGTACTTCTGTCCCGACTCCCAAGCTTTGCAGATAATGCGCTAATTGATTGGCGCGATCGTTCAATTCCCGATATGTCAGAGACTCATTCTCATACACCAGTGCGATCGCATCGGGTGTTTGTTCTACTTGCTCCTCAAATACTTGATGGATAGTTTTAGTATCGGGATATGGTATGTGAGTATCATTCCATTCCACTAATAATTGATGACGTTCACGCTCAGTTAGCAATGGTAATGTACCGACCGATTCTTCAGGATTCGCCACAATTCCTGCTAATAATGTCTGGAAATGACCAGTCATGCGAGCGATTCTGTCTTCATCAAACAAATCGGTATTATATTGCCAAAACCCTTGTAGAGAGTTTCCTTCGTCTGTGTTTTCCCACATCTGTAATGTGAGGTCAAACTTGGCATTGACATTATCTAGATGTAAGGGTGCGATAGTTAAATCAGGGGTTTCTAATTGCTCCATCGGGGCATTCTGCAACGCAAACATCACCTGAAATAGCGGACTATGGCTAAGACTGCGCTCTATTTGCAAAGCTTCGACAATCTGTTCAAAAGGAACATCTTGATTCGCATAGGCATCCATGCAAGTGCGTTCTGCTTGCATTAGTAGCTTTGAGAAACTGGGATTGCCTTCTAGTCGAGTTCGCATCACCAAGGTATTGACAAAAAAGCCAATTAACCCCTCTATATCCTGATGATTGCGGCTAGCGATCGGTGTTCCTAGCAGAATATCTTCTTGACCACTGTAACGGAACAATAGAGTAGCATAAGCCGCCATCAAAGTCATAAATAGGGTGGTTCCCGACTTGTGGCTGAGTTCTTTTAACTTTTCCGTCAGTTTTGCATCTAGCTGGAAGGAAAAACACCAACCCCGGAAAGTTTGCACAGCAGGACGCGGTCTATCCGTAGGTAGTTCCAACAAAGGTGGTGCATCTGCTAACTGTTGCTTCCAGTAATTGATTGGGGTTTGTAATGCTTTTCCTTGCAACCATTGGCGTTGCCAAATCGTAAAATCTGCGTATTGAATCGGTAACTCCGGGAGGGAAGAAGAATCACCAACCAAGAAGCCTCGATACAAACTCGACAATTCTTTGATCAATACTCCCATTGACCAGCCATCACCGATAATGTGGTGCATAGTCAATAACAAAGCATAAGACTCTGACTTGAGTTTTACTAGTGGTTTGTCAAAGCAACTTTGCTGAGTAAACCAAAATTTAGAATCTTTCTCTCTTTCTCTTCCTCTGTGTTCTCCGTGCCTCTGTGGTTCGTTATTTAACCGTACTAAAGTGACTCGTAGCAACAGTCCTTTAGTCAGGTCAAAAGGCTGTAATTGATCCTGGGTTGCTAAAAGTTGCAATTGTTGCGACTGTTCTTGTCCTGACAATCCTTGCAAGTTTACAACCGAGAGTTTCATAGTTGCGTGGGGAGCAATTACCTGTACAGGCGTTCCCTCCACTGCACTAAAAGTGGTGCGTAAAACTTCGTGACGGCGGATAATCTCGTTGAGACTGCGTTCTAAAACTTCTATATTCACACGCCCGTTCAGACGAACAGCCTTAAACATATTGTAAAAAGGGCTGTCCGGCTCCAATTGCGCCAAAACCCATAGGCGTTGCTGGGCGAAAGAAAGAGGGAATGTCTGAGATTCTGTTTGATGTCCCCGACTCACTTTCGCAATAGCACCGTTATTCTTTTGATATCCCAAAGACTCTGCTAATTGCCAAGTCACATTACCTAAAAAGTCGCTGCTGTAATACTGTTTCCAACTATCTGCGGTGTTAGCATTGATGCCCTGATGTTCGTGAAATTTCACATCCCCCACCATTCTCGACTGGGCATAGATCCCATCGGTCATTCGCTGCTTTTTCTCTTTATAAGGTTGCAGCATATCAGGATGGAATTCTAGCCCTAAAAATTGGCATAAGCCCTCAACACTAGTCTGTGGTTGGCTAACGATGTCTTCAAACTTGACTTGATATTGGCGGTGTTGGGGAACTTGTTGCAAGAATTCGAGAATATTTTGATGGCTAATTAGCCAAACGAGTTCAGCGAGTTCTCGCCTATTGAAGGGATGTTGATAGGGAAATGTTTGCTCTACTCTGGCTTCTTCATAAGAGCGCATCGTTGCATAAGGATGACGCACAAGATGGATGTAGAGAGGGTTTTGAAAGTTTATTTCTGCCCGTTTGAGGGTTTCTACATCTATAGAGTAGGAGGGGGTCTTGTCTACCAAGATTTTATCGCCCAGAGATTGCTGTATAAGGCGATAGAATTGCTTGGTGGTGAGATTTCTCGCTTCCAATTCTTCCATAAGTGCGATCGCCTCTTCTGCATTACACCCCTGAATTTGCATGATTGTGCGAATCGTCCCTTCCGCCCAAAAGCTGTAACGTCCAGAAAATGCTGCTTTTCGTTCTTGAAGAGTATTAAACGTCAGCAGTTCCAATTCTGGAGGCGCGAACAACTGCGGATTTCCTCCGAGAATGACGCGCAGTAAGGTAGAACCGCTACGATGAGGCGAGAGGATAAAGATAGCTGGCGGGTTTTTGCTTGCGTCGTCATCTACTGGGGGTGCAATAGAGGGAATCAAAGAGCGCATTTGCAAAACTTTAGCTTCATCGATGCGCTCTTGTGGTAGCTCAATAGTTGAATTTATTTCTTTACCCAGGAGTTTTGCTGCTGCTTGTGGGTAGTTTTCTTCTATGTAAGCTGCTAATCTAGCAACTGTTTTAGTATCAAATAAAACAACGAAATGAACAATCTCGTTTAATTGCGCTTGCAGTTTATTAATTAGAATAGCACCCCGAATCGAATCGCCACCTAATTCAAAGAAGTTATCATTAATACCCACTCTGTCAAGTTTGAGGGCTTCTGCGAATAGATGTGCGATCGCTTTTTCTATGGGGGTGCGAGGAGCAACAAATTCTATATCTAACTGAGGACGTTGGCGTTGTTGTCGGGATGTAATTTCTTTGAGGATGAGTTCGGGACTGTATAGATTGTGGGCAATGCGTTCAAAAAAGTCTGCGGCGGAGGTTATTTTTACTGGGCTATCAGATACAGGACTTACGCCGAATTTCTCTCTAACTCCTATTCCTCTGTGTTCTCTGCGCCTCTGCGGTTCGATTCTTCCCTGTATAGATTTCGCTTCTTGATCGGGTTTATTAGCTACTGTATTTGTATCAGATATAAATATAAAACTACTTTCAGATGCGGTTTGAGATGGAAACTCGAATAACCAACCACCATCTTTCTTTTGCTGAAATTGTCTACCAACACTAGCTAGAAAATCCCAGGCTGGTTGATTCTTCTTTGTAGATGTATAGAAAAGCTCGACTCGTTCCAATCCTCTTTCTTGAGCGAGAGTTCCTAAATAGGACAGCATTTTATGCTCTACACCCCGACCAAGTACCCGACAACTAAGCAAAAATGTGTCTACAACTAGGGCATTTTCTTGAGTTGCAAATAAGAGCAGACCTACTAAGCCATAATCTCCAAAACGGTCTTTGACCTTAACCACTCGACACTCTAATTTTCCTGAGTTACAAAGTTGTTGAATTTTAGACTCAGATCGGCGGATTGTTGTGAGGTTAAATTGATTGGTGCGTTGAGTAAGTTGAGCAACCCGCGAAAGTTGCTCGTTTTGCATTGGGGAAATCTCAATTTCTAAGTTCAGTTGGGTGAGGAAATCAGTAAAGGAGAGAGAATCTTGTTGTAAACGCTGGCGCTGGACATTCTGTTGATAGAGATTGGTTCTTTGTTGGTCTTCTTGCGTAGCTTGGAGTTGGTCGAAAGCCCAAATATGCTCTAAATATTGCGGGATGTGGTCGCACTCTTGAGGAAGTTGGAGGGTCAGGACTTCTGGACAGTTTGCTCTAACTTCAGCACACTCAACTGGATTGTCATCAATGAAAATGAAGCTCTCTAAACTCAGTTGCAGTTCGGTAGCTAGAGACTTGAGATTTTCCGATTTTGATCGCCAGTTAATCCGCCAATTGACGAGATGATGGCGCTTAAGTAACATATCTGGATGTTGGTCAAAGACTGCAAATACATCTTCTTCTTGATTCTTACTACACAAACAAATCAACTTTCCTGCTGCTTGCTGCCCTATGATAAATTCTTGTAGCGATCGCAATGGTGGATCGATTTTCACTCCAGCAACTCCATCTTCGCCACAAACACCGTTCCATAAGGTATGGTCGCAGTCAAGGGCAATCACCTTATAGGGATAGCTCTTTAAAGCAAAGATTTTCCGCGCCAGCATCGTTCCAAGGGCGCAGAAAAAGGTTGGTGTATAGGGAATATGTCCTAGTTCGTCTCCGTATGGGTCGTAGTACTCTTCTACTGGGTAAGTACTAGTCAGTTCTTGACTTTTTATCAGGTACACACCGCTGACATTCTTGAGATCGGCTGCTAACAGTTCTTGCATTCTTTCATGTAAGATGTTAGATGGTGTATCAGTAGTTGGAGATGGAGGACAGATACAGACCAAGTAGGGATTTGATGAGCGTGTTGTTGCAGTTTTCAAGGCACTGCCAAAATCTCTGACGGTTTGCTCTATTTGGGCTACATTTTTCTCTAATTGCTGTGATCCTGGGTTGTGCTTTTGGTTGAGGCGAGTAGCGTAGATATTATAGAGTCCCGAACCATGCAGCAGAGACTCTTCATCCACAACAAATTTAAAGCCTTTGTCTTCAAGTAAGCGCATGACTTGTTTAATCGTACTGCCTTCTTGGTCATGCACCTCTATGACTATTTGTTTAATCAATGACCAGTGATTGTCTTTAATCCCTTGAAGAATTGCTAACTCGCTTTTTTCAGCATCTAGTTTCAATAAATCAATCTTTTCAATCTTATATTCTTCGATAATTTCTGAAAGAGTTCGCAGCTGAGCTTGATAAGTTTCTCGCTCTAGTCTATCCTTGAGAAATTCATCAGCTAAGCGCTCTAACGACTCTTCATCTAGAGAATTATCGCGTTGCAGCATATTAATAATGACTGAGCGAATAGCTTTTTCATCTTGCTCTGTATCAGCTGCAAAACTTGAGAAAACTGAAGAACGAGGATAAAAAGTGAAAGTTTCTTCTCTGGATTCACCACCTAATCCGCAATTAAAAAGATGGGTATTTTGACAGTAGAGCTTGGCATTAGTCTGTAACTTGTCAAAGGCGTGAGGTGCAGGCTCAAATGCGTAAATAGTGCTTTTTGGTGATTTTTGCTGGGCAAATAAAGTGAATAAACCAATATTTGCTCCGACATCGATTATACAGTCGTCTTCATTGAAGACAATTCCATGCTTTAAATAGACGCGGTCGCCAAAAATTTCTTGATATAGATACTCAGTTTCGTACTGGTTAAGGTGAGCGATTTCTAAGTGATTGGGTAAAGTGTGTAGTGTGCGATCGCCTAAAATTTCTGCTTTGAGATCATCGTCAACGGTTAGTTGTAGACGGTTCTTATTTACTTCCCAATCCTCAAATCTAACCAGAACTACATTTACTCCATCTTGATTGTTAGCTAGAAGGCTGGCTGGATTGAGCAGTTCTTGAAATACCTGATGATAAGGAGCAAACTCTATTGAATAAGGAACTCCTATTTCTTCAAGCCAATACGATAGAGAATCCTCAAGTGGTTCGCTTGTAAATGTAGCTGTAACAGTAATATTTTGCTTAGAAATATGTTTAAAAAAATTTTGTGTACTCATAAAAATTATTTTCAATAATTCCTTTTTTTAGCAGTACTTTCTGCTAGATAAGATAATCTCAATCAGGTTTGACATAAGGAATCATAATATGTCAATCAAACAACAACTTGAAATTTGTGTAACTCCTGATAAAAAAACTATCGTAACTTTAAACTTTAGTAAGTATTTCTTTGTTACTCCAAATTTTATAATCCTCAATCAACTCTTGATATGACTATAAAATTTTTACTCTGGCTACTATCAGTAAATTTTTGCTCAAACAATGTTTATATATAGTATGTTAAGTTAAGCTCTTAAACCTTTTAAATACTCAATCATTGGTTAATTACTTTTTTTTGCACCTCACTCAAATGATAACCGCTATATTAAACTGACATGTTTAACCAAGCTTCCAAATAATCTCAGTTTTATCAATAAAACGCAATAGCAGATAAGACAATTAAGACAATACTTAGTAGACAATTAAGCTAGTTAAGGTACTTAAGTGAATAACTAAGTGGACATTTAAGACATTTAAGACACTTAGCAAATAATCAAGTAGACATTTAAGACATTTAAGACACTTAAGCGAATAATTAAAATATTTCAAACAGTTAATAAATAATAATGACCAACTGTAACTTCTTTGTAGCTCAGCTACATAGTCTGCCACAAAAAATATTTTAACCTCTGTTTTTCAAATATTGTGATAAATATGAGACTAATTATGCTATATTAATGAGTTTTAGCTAATTGTAGATATAGCGATCTCCTTCTTGAGTGCTGTACGAGCAAGGGAGCCAGCGGCTATCGGGTTTTATAATGTTCGAGAATAGTATGTTGATTTAGAGGACGATTAAAAAAATATACATATAATTGCATAGTTACCTTGCTGCTTGTCAATATCCGGGAAGACCTCTTTTGTATAGGAGCGATCGCTATGGCAGTTGAAATTGATCAACTTTTAGCCGACTGGAAAAACAAGGTCAAAATTGCTAGTCAAAATCTTCTCGAATTGCAAGAACTGCCAACATATCAACGCCTCTGTGGTAGCCCTGGTTTTCCCGGAGCGCATTTGACGGGAATCACTGCGGCGCGAGTTGCTCCAGCGCTGGAATCAGTAAACAAATTGTTTCAATACTTTGATCTGTTGGTGCAAACAGTTAATCAAGCAACAAAGCTGCGACAACAATTACCGCGCTTTTTGCCCAGAGAGCAGAAAATTGGTTTTTTGATGGTGGGTGAGCAAAAAATAGATGAGATTAAACAACTCCTAACAGGAGCCTCAATTGAGTTACCTGCCGTGGAAACGCCACTGGCACAAAGAGGACTATTGACTGGGGCACAGAATGTAAATAAAATCACTCCCAGATTGCTAGTTGAAGTGATGACAGACGCGTTCTCTGTGGCTAGGGACACACTTCTGGCTGTTGAAGCCGCTTGGACAAATCTGGATTTGATGCTGACAAATGCAGAAAATCAAATTCGCTCACTGCAACAATTAGCTGAATCGCTGGGTCAACATTCCTTCAATGAACTTGTTCTAGCTCGTGAGACGATCGCTTCCTTGCGCGATCGCATTGAGCAAGATCCTCTGGGAGTGAGTGAGGATGTAGAGCAGCAAATTCAGCCATTGCTGGCACAGGTGAAAGTAGCTTTAGAGCAAGAGGCTAAACAGCAGGCTCAAATACGGGAGAAATTTGCGATCGCTCATGACCTATTACAGCAATTAACAGAACTCAACTCAAAATCTATCGCAGCTTTTGCGGAAAGCCAGGAAAAAGTCGTGGATCATTCAATGCTGGCCACTCCATTGACTCAGGTGCAAATCGATGCTCTCAGCCAATGGCTAACAAGATTAGAAACTAAGTTAGCGGAGGGTTTGGTGAATCCGGTTATGGTTGGTTTAGAAAATTTGACTATCAAAACCAGAGAGTACATAACATCAGAAAAACAAACATGTGTAGCTAATACCACTCCCCTAGAAACTCGTCGAGAACTACGCGGACGCCTCGATGCCCTCAAAGCCAAAGCCCAAGCACGAGGATTGATAGAAGATGTCATCCTAGCTGAATTAGCCGAGGAAGCAAAGCAACTGCTCCACACGCGACCAACTCCTCTAGATCAAGCTGCTGAATTAGTATCCAAGTATGAAAAAAGGTTGAATAGCAAATAGTAAGCAGGGGCAGGGGGAGAAAGGATAATCAATGACAAATGACCAATCCAAAATCGTAGGAATGTCCTAATGGAAGGCTTAACCTGCTCAAGAAATGGATGTACTGGTATTATCGAAGATGATTACTGTAATGTCTGCGGACTTGCAGCGGTGAAAACGTTGGTTAGCCAGAAGCAAAGCACGGCTAACACAAGTAGGAGTTCACCCATTACTACGGGTACTGGTTCCTCGCCGCTAACTAAACGTTCCCAAGGTTCACGGCGTACTAGTAGCACTTCTGCCCGCAGTAGTCGCAAGCAGTTAGGGGCCGGACTCGTTTCTGTGCCGGATCTGCCTTCAACGGAGCCAGAAAAAGCCATTATACTTGACCCGAAAGTACCGGAGAATAAACGCTTCTGCTCGAATTGCAATAACCAACTGCGACGAGAAAAGGGATTTTGCAGTAAGTGCGGACAGAAGTTTTCGTTCATTCCTACTCTCCATCCTGGTGATTTAGTGGTGGGTCAATATGAAGTTAAAGGAGCGATCGCTTATGGTGGTTTAGGTTGGATCTACTTGGGCTTTGATAAAACTCTATCTCGTTACGTTGTTCTTAAGGGACTGCTAAATACTGAAGATGCATCTAGTGCAGCCGTCGCCGTAGCAGAAAGGCAATTTCTCGCAGCAGTGAAACACCCCAATATCGTTGGTATTTATAACTTTGTTAACCACGATAGTGAGGGTTTTATCGTCATGGAGTATGTCGGTGGTAAAACTTTGAGGGAAATTCGCAAGAGTCGCGGGCCGTTACCAGTAGCGGAGGCGATCGCCTATATTCACCGCATCCTTAGCGCATTTGCTTATCTGCATTCCTTGGGCTTAGTATACTGCGACTTCAAGCCAGATAACATCATGGTCGAGGGTGGCGACGTGAAGTTAATTGACTTAGGTGGTGTCCGCCGCATCGATGACCCCGATGGTGATATCTACGGTACTATGGGCTACAGCGCTCCCGAAGCAGGTGAAGGCCCTACAGTCGTCTCGGATCTATTTACCGTAGGTAGAACTTTGGCAGTGTTGCTGACTGATATTCGAGGTTTTAACAAAGAACATCTTTATAAGCTGCCTAGTCCCCAAGAAGAATCTTTGTTTGCTCAGCAAGAGTCACTTTATCGATTCCTGATTAAAGTAACGGCTGAAAATCCCGATGATCGTTTTCAGTTGGCGGATGAAATGGCAGATCAATTGTTGGGTGTGCTGCGAGAAGTCGTGGCTGTCTCAACTAATATCCCTCGTCCATCTGCCAGTAACTTATTTGGTGGAGATATGCTGGCTCTAACAAATAGTGGTGATTTTGAACCGATAAAAATTGACTACCAGCAATTGCCTGTACCGATTTTAGACTCTAGCGATCCTGGCTTCAATGCAGTACTCAATGCCAGTGCGATCGCCGATCCAGTCAAGCGGGCTGTTAGTTTAGAGGTTGTTGCTAAGCAAGTTGCTAATACCAGTGAAGCATGGTTCCGCTTGGCAAATACTCTCATTGAAATGAATGAATACAGCGATATAGAGCAAGCTTTAGCAACTGTCGAAGCTAAAGACCCTTGGGACTGGCGAATATTCTGGTATCGGGGTCGAGCGCTGATGGCACAGGGTAAATTTCAAGAAGCACAGTTAGCATTTGACCAGGTTTATTTTGACCTACCGGGGGAAGTAGCTCCTAAACTAGCTTTGGGGCTGGCGGCGGAGCAGGCGCAAAATTACCAATTAGCAATTAACATGTATGACTTAGTATCTCGTACCGATCCTGGTTATGTATCAGCGGCGTTTGGGTTGGCTCGTTGCCTTTGTGCTATGGGCGATCGCAACGGTGCAGTAGCGGCGTTAGAACGTATACCTCAAACTTCTAATTTGTTTACGCGATCGCGCGTAGAAATTGCCCGGACTTTAATTAACCGCGATCGTTCTGTTCCCGGAACCCAAGAACTCCAGGCAGCTTCAACGGCAATTGAAGCACTCACATTGGAAGGGATAGATCGCTATCGGCTGACTCAACAAGTCTTGGATACTGCCCTGAACTTGCTGACTTCGCGGCAGTTACAAGCTGCTTCTGACTTAACAATTTTGGGACAACCATTTCAAGAAGTGCATTTAAGAAAAGGGCTAGAAAAAGCTTTGCGCGATCTGGCACACCTCGCAAATGGCAATGAAAAAATCCGCTTGGTTGATGAGGCAAATAGAGTGCGTCCTAGAAGTTTGTTTTGATAATTGTCAAGAGTCAAGAGTAGAGACGCGATTCATCACGTCTGTACAAGGGTCAAGAGTAGAGACGCGATTCATCACGTCTGTACAAGGGTCAAGAGTAGAGACGCAATTCATCGCGTCTGTACAAGAGTCAAGAGTAGAGACGCGATTCATCACGTCTGTACAAGGGTCAAGAGTAGAGACGCGATTAATCACGTCTGTACAAGGGTCAAGGGTCAAGTGTATTATGCAATGCTCAAACTGTGGTGCTTCCGTTTTACTAGGTGATAAATTCTGTGAAGAATGTGGGATATCTCTAACAGCTGACGGCTGTGAAAAATGCGGTGCTGGAATCGAGGCAATTGATGATGAAGGATTCTGCAATCATTGTGGATTCCGTAGAGAAATGCGGGAGAGAGAGCAAGTAGAAGTAATAATTGACTCGCACTTAGCAGGTATAAGCGATCGCGGACTCAAACACAACCGTAATGAAGATTTCCTGACCCTAAAACATTTAAATGGCTCTCAAGTAAATATCCTTGTGGTTTGCGATGGAGTTTCCAGTTCCGATCAACCTGATGTAGCAGCCCAAACGGCTGCTGAAAGTGCGTGTCTAGCCCTAGCTACTGCTTGGGAAAAAGGCGAAAATCCAGAGTCAGCAATGAAATCAGCCTTTGCTACTGCTTTACAATGTGTATGTAATATCCCTTGTATAAATAGTATAAATTCGGAGTATCCATCAACCACAATTGTTGCCGCTCTTGTACAAGACCGTACCGCTACTATTGGTTGGCTTGGTGACAGCCGCGCTTATTGGATTTCTGCCAACGATTCCCAACAATTGACTAAAGATGATTCCTGGCTCAGGGAGGTGGTAGCAGCCGGGGAAATGACCGAAGCAGAAGCTAGACAATCGCCTCATGCTCATGCGATTACCCGCTGGCTAGGGGCAGATGCAACCGAAAATAATCTCCCCTCGATTGTACACTTTACTATTCCTGGTTCAGGATATTTACTGCTATGTACCGATGGATTGTGGAACTATGCACCTGAAGCTTCGCAGTTGGCAAAAATTATACAGCAGACATCAAATACAGATGCGATCGCCATTTCCCATTCACTAGTCGAGTTTGCCTACAATTGTGGCGGACATGACAACATCACCGTTGCAGTTCTCTGTTTATAAACCAAATTTTCATACTTTAAGTATTCTCCTTTTCTCTGCGCTCTCTGCGCCTCTGCGGTTCGTTAATCCAAATTCATACTGTTATTAAAAAGCATCATGCCTAACCAATTCAAAGCCGAAGTCTTTCAAAACCAATTCCTCCCCCAAGGTACTAAAGAAGTCAACGCCATCATGACCATCAGCGTCGAAGGGGGTGATAGTGCAACCACATCTCCCAGCCGTGACAGACTATTTGGCGTCATCTGTGATACCTCCGGTTCAATGGGAGGTGGTAAGATTCACGCGGCTAAAGATGCGATCGCCCAACTCGTAAACTTACTGCCAGAAGATGCCCACTTCTTTATCGTTACAGGTGCTAGTAAAGCCAGTGTTGTTTTTCCTGTATCGCAGGCTACAAGTGAAAAGAAGCAGCAGGCGATCGCATCCATCAAAAATATCAGTGCTAATGGTGGCACACTCATGTCTACCTGGTTGACTGAGTCCTTAACGCAATTCAAAAAGATGCCCAATGCAGTCCGTCAAGCATTACTGCTCACAGATGGGCAGAACGATGACTCTGATGAACAAAAACTGAAGACGATTTTACAGCAATGTGAAGGGGTTTTTCAATGCGATTGCCGGGGTGTAGGTACTGATTGGCGCGTCGCCCAACTCCAGCAAATTGCAAATAAGCTCTTAGGTACAACCGACATTATCCCTAATGCCTCAATGATTGAAGCTGACTTTCGAGCCATTCTTGAAAAAGCCATGAGCAAAGATGTCAGCGACGTAAATATGCGTCTGTGGACACCCCAAGGGGCGAAAGTATTGTTCTGCAAACAGGTGAGTCCTGATATTGTTGACCTCACCCACCGCGCTAAACCCATGAAGCCCCAGGTAGTTGATTACCCTACTGGTGCTTGGGGCAATAAGGAATCCCGTGATTACCACTTCTGTATTGAAGTTAATCCGGGAAACGTTGGTGATGAAATGCTAGCGGGTAGGGCCAGCCTAGTTTACACACTCAACGGCACAGAAACTAAAATTGCCGAAGCACGCATTTTGGCAACCTGGACAGATGATGAAGCCAAGTCTACCAAAATTGACAGACGGGTTGCTCATTATACTGGACAGGCAGAACTTGCCCAGTCTATACAGGAAGGGTTGGAAGCTCGTGCTAAAGGTGATATTGAGGTTGCCACAGCTAAGTTAGGCAAAGCGGTTAAACTTGCTCACGAATCTGGTAACGAGGCAACTGCTAAATTGCTGAAAACTGTAGTTGATATCCAAGATGCGCCGACGGGTACAGTAAAGCTGAAACGCGAAGTGGCGAAAGTGGACGCGATGGCGTTGGAGACTCGTTCTACTAAGACTACTCGTATTCCTAAATCTCAGAGTTAGTTATTAATTATTGATAAATATGGCGTTGCGGAGAAAGCGGGATGATTTATATCACGCAGAGAGAAGTTTGAGCGGCGGCTTCCGCCGTTGGCGTAGCCCGCCGTAGGCATCAAAGCTTCTCCCTTCGCGTAGCGTCTCGTAGAGAAGGGAAGACGCCAAAGGCGAACGGTGGACGCGGAGGCGCAGAGAGAATTAGGAGTTTTAGATCTCGGTACATCAATTTCATCCTTTGTTTGTGCAATGCCGTAAATACAAATGACTTATCAATGTTTAAAAGGACACGAATCAACTGAATCAGATTTTTGTTCAGAATGTGGTGTCAAAATTCTTGGGATACCTGAACAAGCGTTTGTTGTAAATATCATTCCTTCAACAGTGCTGGAAACCTGCCCAGCTTGCAGTGCTCCCCGTGAACCCAACAGTGGAGATTTTTGTGAGATTTGCGGTTACAACTTCGTCACCGGTGTACATGGTGAATTACCCGTAGGGGAAGCAGAGGGAGGAATTCCCAGCCCCCAGTCCCCAGCCCCCCAATCCCCAATAGTTTGGGAGGTGATTGTGACAATTGACCCATCTCTACGCAATTTAGAAAGTCCAGAAGCACCAATCAATCAACCACCTGTTATTTTCCGGTTAGAAAAAGACAGCAATCTGATTGGTCGTCGTAGTGAGATACGGGGCATTCATCCAGAAGTTCCACTGGACTTTGATGATGCCGTCTCACGCCGCCATGCTTTGCTCAACTGTCAAGCGGATGGTACGTTAACTCTACGCGACATCGATTCTGCTAATGGTACAAAGCTGAATGGGGTTGAATTGACGCCAATGCTGGATACCCAATTGCAAGATGGAGATGAATTTACTCTCGGACACTGGACGCGAATTACAGTCAAGGCTGTTGGTTAAAGCAGGTAGGAGGTTGCGTATATTCAAAAATTCGATTTAAAACAGTGAACAGTAAACAGTAAACAGTAAACAGTGGTCAGAAAAAACTGATTACTGTTAACTTGGCACTCAAAGCTATGAACATCAAACTTTGACTTTTAAACTTAAAACTTCGAGATTGGAACACCAAACTCCGAGATTGGAACCCGGAATTTTGAGATTAGAACTCCAAATTTGGTGTTTATTATAGCGGTTCTCATTCAGATGCGGCACAACATTACATCGCCAGGTGTAGGGGCACGGCAGTGCCCATTGGTGTCAACTTCAGTTATAAATAGCTTTACTGTTGGCCTCCTCACCCGCCAGAGAATGAATTCTCTGGCGGGTGAGCGAAAGTCTACTGAAGTAGACTGAGGATTTTTGGGAAATATTTTAGTCATCTTCAGATGACTTTTGCTATGAGCAAGGAACTTGAGTTCCTTGCGGGAAATAAGTTTCACGTTAAGTTAACACTAATGGGCAGGGCAGTGCCCCTACGGGTGTACTCAACCTAACATTATTAAAATATGAGTCAAATAATTTCAGTTTCAACAAAAGCAATTAGCAAACTCAATACCCCTCAACTCCTCAAGGGTGGTTTGTACTTAACTTGGGTTGCAAGTGTATTAATGCTAATTGCAGTTATCATCGGAATTCAAGGGCAACGGAACGCAATCAAAACAGTTGGTGAGGACTCAACACCAAGTATTGTCACTGCTCAGCGTCTCAAGGATGCTTTAGCAGGTATGGATGCTTATGTCGTTAAAGAACTGCTAGTTCCACCTGGACAGAACCAAAATGCTGTCAAAGGTTCTGAGGAACGATATCAAAGAGTTGCCGAAAGGCTGGTTGCTGCTGCCGAAAATATCTCTTATGGCGACAAAGAGCGAAAACCCATTGAAACTATGCAACTGGAGTTTGGTAAATACGTTGCTAAAATTCAGCAGGCGCGAGACGCTCACACACGGAGTGATGCTAATGCTGTTTTGGTTGCTTATCGAGCAGCAGCCGAAATTATGGATAACAAGCTCCTACCAGCAGCCGAGGCACTGGATAATGTGAACTTGCGAGCTATAGAGAACACTTACAATCAAGAAAAGTTTACTTCTAGTAAATTTTTATTTTTGATTGTCATTTCTGGTGTACTACTAATCAGCATACTGGTAGCACTTCAGCTATTTCTCGCTCGGAGGATGCGCCGTACCTTTAATCCTTGGTTATTGGTGGCGAGTGCGATCGCTATTGGCTTTTTGAATTATACAGTCGGGGCGTTTCTTTCCGCTTCTCAGCATTTAAGGATTGCCACAGAGGATGCCTTTATGTCGATACATGGGTTGCGACAAGCTCGTGCTTTAACTTACATTGCTAATGCTGCCGAAAGCCGCTACCTGCTTGACCCGGCCTTTGCCAGCAATCATGAACAAGCTTTCTTGAAGAATATAGCCGAAATCGCCAAACTGCCCAATGGTCAAACATTCGAGACAGTAGCAGCAGCGTACACAATAGAAGGCAAAAAGGTAAATGGGTTCACAGGTTACTTGGCCCAAGAATTGAACAGTATGACTTTTGCTGGAGAGCGAGAAGCTTTAATCGCCAACCTTCGGATTTTGGGAACTTATCTGACTATCGATCAACAGCTGCGCCAGTTAGAGCAAAGTGGTAAACACCAAGAAGCGATCGCACTTTGCATCGGTAACAACCCAGGACAATCGAACTGGGCGTTTGAGGAGTTCAGAAAAGCTAACCAAAAGGCATTCGACATTAACCAAGCAGCCTTCGACAAATCAATTAAACAAGGCTTCCAGGATTTAGATGGTTTTGAGATTACTACCCCGGTAGTGCTGAGTGCGATCGCTCTTTTAAGCCTACTTGGACTACTACCGCGTCTTAAGGAGTATGCCTAGAAGTTAGGGAAAAGGTTAATGGGTAAAGGGTAAGGGTAAATTAGCATTGATAATCAGCAACGCCAATAAAAAAAGCCTCTCTGTCGAGAGGCTTAACCATGAGTTGGTAAAACACTTAACCAAATAGGTCAAAACCTGATACAGCCAAAGCCCCGGCTAAAGCTGAAGCCGCCAAAGAAACAAAAGCTGTGTTAAACAACCACCAAGCAGCACCCGCAACTGCTTTTTTGGTTTCAACTCCTTGTTTTTGTGCTTGCTCTTTGATTGCCTGAAGGCGTTTTTGAGTTTCTTTCTGAATGCGTTCGGCTCGGCGCAGTACAGTATCGCGTGCGCCTTCGATTTGGTCGATAATCTTGTTAGCTTGCGCTTCGGAAATATCTTCACGTGAACTGAGGACAGCAACTAGGGTATCACGGTCGAAAGAAGATAGGCGATCGCGCAAAGCCTCAAATCCTGTTTGTGGGTCATCAAACAATTTGGCAAAGTCTTGCTGGATACCTTCATAATTGAGTTCAGGACGCTCCAGTGAGTTGAGGTAGTTGCGAATCGAGCCGAAAACACCATCAAGTGCTGATTGCACCCTTTGCTGAATCTGCTGGTATTGTTCGAGAATCGAGTTACGCACAGAATCGATTTGATCCACAATCCGGTTAGCTTCTTCTTCTGAGATATCCTCACGCTGAGACAGCAAAGCCACAAGTGTCGAGCGATCGAATTTAGAGACACGCTCACTTAAAGAAGACGCTCCAGCACGAGGAGAAGACAGCAACAATTGCAAATCGCGTTTGATACTATCTGGGTTAAGTTCTTCTTTATTGGTGTTCCGCAGATAGTTTTCTAGATTCGCTTCAAACTCCTGCGCTCTTTGAGTAGCACGGTTTGCTAAGCGTTGCGGTGCTTTGACAATATTATTAATGGCTTGTTGTGTTGAGTCAATGGTACGATTGACTTGCTCCTCACTCAAGTCTCCTCGTTGTGTGAGCAGCTTGACTAAAGTTTCTCGATCTACTTGCGAAAGCCGCTCTCTGAATGCATCAGCGCCCTCTCTGGGGTCAGCCAGTAATTTTTGCAAGTCTTGTTGAATACCTTCAGGATTAAGTTCCTCCAAATTAGTATTGCGAAGATATTCACTAATCGCACTCGTAGTTTTTTCGTACTGCTGTTTTGCTGTCTGGGCTGCTTTTTGCGGAGCTTGCAAAACGTTATCTCGTACCGTCAGCAGTTGGTCAATGGTTTGATTTACCTGTTCCTCGCTCAAATCTTGCCGCTGACTCAGTAATTTAACCAAAGTATCACGGTCAAACTGTGATAATCTTCCTCTTAAGGCATAAAGTCCTGCTTGTGGGTCTTCTAGCAGCATTCCAAAATCACGCTTAATACCTTCAGGATTAAGTTCATCTTTGTTAGTATTTCGCAGATATTCTTCTACCCTTTGCCGCAATTCATCAGCTTTCGCTCTAGCTTGTTCTTGTAGTTCTTGGGCCCGATTTAAGACATTATCGCGAGTGCGCTCAAATTGACCAACAATATTATTAGCTTCCTCTTCGTTAATATCTTCGCGGGAAGCCAGTAGCTTAACTAAAGTATCGCGGTCAATTTCCGAAAATCTCTGACTTAAATCTTCAATTCCCGCTTCTGGATCTTCCAGCAACTTTGTCAAGTCTCGCTCAATACCTTCTGGGTTGAGTTCTTCCTTCCCAGTCGAACGTAGGTAATCTTCTAGACGGGTGCGGAGACTTTGCGATTTTTCTTTTGTATCCGCCTGTTTAACAGTTTCTAAAACTTCCGTGCGAATGCTTTCCATCTGCTCGGAAATATCTTTGACTTTTGCTTCGCTAATATCTCCCCGTTGCTTGAGCAAGTTGGTGAAATAATCTAAATTTATTTCCTCCAATTGCCGTCTTACGGTTCCTGGGTTAGCATTTGGGTCATAGATAACTTCTTTGAATTCATCTTTAATTGTGATGCGGTTAAAATGCCAAGGGAAGGAATTCAAGATGTATTCTTCTATATCTGCCTTGATGGTATTATTCGGAAGTGCAGGCAATGTTTGAGCTACGGAACTACCAACTTTAGTTGCTTGCTGGGTTGCTTGGTCTTTAAGTTGTTGTAGCTGCTGCGTAATTTTATCTACATCTATTTCCTGAACTTTTCCTGACAGTTGTTGTAGCTGATGGGTAACTTTATCTACATCTATTTCTGCAAAGTCTACCCGCTTTAACACCGCAGGTAAAGCCGCACCTAAGCCGACTTCAATAACTTGCTTGACTACTCCATTGCTTTGCTTACCATTTCCACCGCCGACTGTCGCCAGTTGTTGAATTCTCTCAGTTAATTGCTCAGATTGCAGTTCTTCTGGAGAAGCTTGTTGGAGTAAATTAATTACTTGGTCGGTGGGATTTTGCCCTTTCACAACTTGGTTCCAAGCACCTTGTAGCTGGTCGGCGATTCCATTAATATCTGATTTCGAGAAGTCTGTACGAGAGCTAATTAAATCGACAAATGTTTGGCGATTAACATTTTTTAGGAGGTCACTATCAGCAACCGATTGTAAGTCTCCTTCTTTTAATAGCTTCTCAAATTGAGAGCGAATTTGTTTAGTATCAAGCTGTGGTAACTGTACCGCAGATAAAGAGCTTTGTAGTGTATTTTTGATACTATCTGGGTCAAAACCTGATGTCAGTTCCCGACGGACAGCGGCGGTGATTTCTTCAGCGGTAGAAACCATTTGGTTTTTAGCAGCATTAGCACCCAAAGCCGCGCTTGCTGTACCCATGATTCCTTGCATACCACTTGTAACGGTACTAGCAACAGAACCAATTAAGGAGCCGACTGCACTCGAACCTAGCCACGCTATGACTGTGAAAAAGGCAGACCAGATGACTACACCGATAATTGCTCCTAAAAGTGTACTCTCAATTAAGCTGAGCTTAACTGCTAAAAAGCAAGCACTGAATAAAGCAATGGTTGCGGTAACAAGCGCCCAAATCCCGGCAGTTGTTTCAACTTTGCGAATCGTACCACCCAAGCTTTCAGATTCATCAGAACTTGAGCTACCGCCTAAAGCGGAAATTCCGACAGCTACCGAGAAGTTTGTTAATAGTAATTGAAAGGCAAATGCCATCAATATACCAGCAAGCAATGCTACCAAAAATTTCGGCCCTGAAAAAACAAGTGATGCTTGTTCTGGAGTTAAAACTTCACTTGTTACTGGAATTTGTGCTAATCCCAACTGCAAGAAAGACAATTTCAAAGCAATTAATGCACTTTGAATCATAGTATTTTCCTCGTTAAAACGGTGCTGTTTAGATCCCCGACTTCTTGAAGAAGTCGGGGATCTAGAAGGGGATCTAAATCCGGCGATGAAGGTTTATTTACGACCACCAAACCACTTAGCTGCGATCGCTCCTAAAGCTGCTCCTACCACTGGGTTGCTCAGAAACTTCAGAATTGCTGGTTGTTCAGCCATTACTTCTTGGAAGATGTCGGGATGATTGTGATAAGCAAAAGCTGCAAGTTTGCTCACATCATCAGCATTCATCCGGTTGGGGTTATGGGTAGAAAGTCCCAAGGTGCGCTCTAAATGGCGATCATCTAGACCTCTTTCCTTTAAGTGCTTGAAAAATGCTCGTGCGACATCATCGCGTTCGTTAGGCTTAATCTGCGCGATCGCTTTTTGCAATTCTGGCTCCATCTGGCTGGGAGGTATGCGATCGTGATTTAAAGACCGACCAAATAATTTACGGCGTTCTTCGTGGGATGAGCGCTGAGCAAAATCGTCGAAGTTTTGGTAATCTTTGGTTGGATCAGATGCAACATCATCTAAAGATTCTGTATTCCCATGAGCCAACTCGTTCATGATTTCGCGTTTGTATTTGTCACTGCTACTCATTTTTATTGTTTCCTTTTCTAAAACAACGTCAATCTGCTTTTGGAATTTTGAAAATTGAGTAATTACTTGTACTCAATTTGATTTGATTGCACATCATACTGACCCGTCAAAATCAGTTTTTTATCTGGTGCATACACCAAAACTGTTAAGTCTTGATTAGGGAAATTCTTGTGAAAACCTTGGAGTAAGGATTTTGCCAATGGTTTTACTTCTGTAGGACGAACTTGAGGCGTAATCACAACACCTAACTTGTTGTTGTCACGTACGTAAGCATCTTGAACAATTCCCTTGGCTGTACCAATAACCCAATTACCAAAATCTTGACCCTGTACACTGTTACCGCGTTCTAGCAGAGCATAGTCTCCACTACGACTGATTCCTGGCGGTAATTGAGTAGGTTGTTTAGCTTGAACTGTACCACTACAGGCGGCTGTTGTTGTTAGTACTAACACCAAGACCAAAGCTGTTAAAATCCGACGAAACTGTTGAATTATTTTCATTTTGACTTCCTCACCTAAACACTATCTTTTGCAGCATCAATTTACTCAAAATACTTTGCCAAGAAGTAAGTAGATAACCTACTCCTACTAACTAAAACGTCATCCAATACTTTTCTTATCTGTTTTGTGCTTTGGAAAAAGAGTAAAGGGTAAATTTCAGCCTTGCTCTTTTTCCATTTAACCGAAAGATATTGAAACGTACGTGATTTAGTTAACTTAAATCCGGTCATTTTTGTTGACTATTGGCGTTCCATCCGTGTCAACATCTAATTCTTCGCGTCGAATGGTTTCTTGAGCTTCAACTATTTCTTGTTCTACAACTTTTTGTACTCTAACTTCTTCACGCACGAAAGCTTCTTTACGAACGTCAGCAACTTCTTCATAGATTTCCATGTGTGCTACTTCACCTTCACGGAAGTTAGCTGTTCCAGGAGACACAACTTTACCTGCATCTTGAGGAGTAACTCGCTCAATCACGATTCGCTCTTTTTCTACTGGAACAGCAACTCTTGCAGTTTCAGTTTCAACGTGCTTACCAATTGCTACTTCTCCGGTTTTCCGACGCTTTTTGTTAGCAACCAGTCTTTCTTCGTAGAGTTTGAAGGTTTGGTCTTCGTGAGAGCTAACATCATATAGATCTGGCTCTTGTGCGTAGGTGTAGTTGTTGCGATCATAACTAGGAGCGCTGTACCCAGCTGTCGATGCTACCGCAGCTGTAGATGTTGCATCCAGAGGCGCTGAGTTTTCTACAGACTGTGTGCGATATCCTCCACGCACCCGTTCTTCATAGTCGTAGTCAAGCGCTGTATGCTCTTGATATTCAGGTAGATTTTCCGCTTGCTCTCTTGTGATCCCAACGACATAAACACGGTCTGCTCTAGAGTCAATTTGTGCTTTACCTATTGGTAGCAATACTTTCTTGCCAAAAATCCAAAAGCCTATGTCAACGATTAAATAACGGAACGCACCTTCGTCGTCTACTACAGCATCACTGATTGTGCCAATCTTCTCATCAGTTCCTCGGACATAGACACCCATTCCTTTGATGTCTTTACCTTGAATAGTATTGTGATAATCTGGGTCGAATTCACTTATTCTATGGAGTGGCATTATTTTATTCCCTAAAAAGTTTTACTGTTCATTACTAGACTAAGAAATTAGTTCATATAAATCTTCTCTCTGAAGATTGACTTCAATCACTTTGATCATTAACCAAAGGTATTAATTACGTGTAATTAAATAAGTTAAAAATTATTTCAAACCTGATTATAGTATTTATGTACTTAGTAAAATAAAAATTGGTTTTAATATTTTTGTGACTAGTTACTAGCATTTTTATGACTAGATTCTAGTACTAGATGTAAGGCTTGAAGTTAAGCAAGCCTAGATGTTTCCAGGGATTTATACTAATTAAAGATTTGAATTAATACCTTACATATAATAATTAAATAAACCCTTCATTTTTTAGCTTTGATTGTTTTGCTGGTAATACTTATTTAGTCACTCTTGAGAAAGACAGAATTTATTCCAAGAGATTGAGGAGAAGTTAATCTCAAAATGCCTAAATGTTATTAACGTCTCAATAATTTTGTAAATCAATAATTTTCTTTTGCTGCAAGGAGCAATAATGGTTATAGGTATACATCGGCGTGCTGTAGGCGTATTTACTCATCGTCGGAATGCAGAGCACGCGTTGCATGAGTTGAGAGATTCAGGCTTTGCAATGGATAGAGTTTCTGTGGTTGTGCAGGATGCAAACCACAATGATGATATTGCTGGTGCTGAAGTTAGGGAGCGCGTTGGTGATAAAGCTGATGAAGGTGCAACATTGGGAGCACTTTCCGGTGGCGCTTTGGGTGGTTTGACTGGTTTATTGGTTGGTCTTGGTACTCTAGCGATTCCTGGTATTGGCCCAATTATGCTTGCTGGTGCAACAGCAACCGCCTTAGCTACAACTGTTGCAGGCGTGGGTATTGGTGCTGCTGCTGGTGGTTTACTTGGCGCATTGATTGGTTTGGGAATTCCTGAAGAACGAGCTAGAGTTTACAACGAACGAGTGGAGCGCGGACACTACTTAGTCATTATTGATGGCACAGATACAGAAATTGCTAAAGCAGAGGCAATTTTACAACATCGGGGTATTGAAGAGTTTGGCATTTATGATCATCCCGATCGCCAGCGTGAGACTATCGATGTTACTAGAACTACTCCCAAAACTGCTATTCTAAATCGGGGTAATAGCTTAACCAAAAACGCTGTCGGTCACTTCAGTAAACTTAGTGATGCCGAAGTAGCAATTAATGATTTGCGGGCGGCGGGTTTTCCTTTGAGTCAAATTTCTTTAGTTCACAGAGACTTTTCTCAATCAGAACGGTTGACAAGTTTTGCTGTAAGCGATCGCTTTGATGCTATGAGGTTGGGACTACCAGATGAGCGTGCGCGTTTCTTCAGCGATCGCATCACTCAAGGAGATTATGTAATTATCATCAATGGCACAGATGATCAGCTTCGTCAAGCTGCCTCTATTGTTAGCAGACATGGAATTCAAGAGTGGCAAATTTATGACCCGACGTTAATCAGCTCTACAAGTCATAATTATGCTAATGATACCTCTGAAAGTTACGACCAAGGAGTTTATCAACAAACAGCGATTTTTGATAATACTTACAATAGTGAAGACCCTACTGTGATTATAGTTGACCGCCGGGATGAAACTGTTTAACTATCTATTAGTACTAACGCAGCAGTTAGCTAAAATTGAACCTTTAACTAAGGAAATAAAAGGCGTTAAAAATTGTAGTTATCATAACCGTTGCCAAAGTTGATAACAACATCAAACGATAAAACTGTTCTCATTGCAAAAAATCAGGAGAGAATTATGGAAACCGAATTACAGCAACAGCAATACACCGATGCTGCTTCCCAAAACCAGATAGAAGCACTTAAAGGTTCTGAAACTGGAAACTTGGCAATGTTACCACCAGCTTCGCAAAATGAAGAACAATGGCAAAGAATTGGTAGACAGATTTCTGTATTTTTGGCAAAACTACCTGAGTATATAGGTAAGTTTTACCAAGAATATAAGCTACCTATTCTTAGCTTTGCTTTGCTTGTGATAGCAGTTACGGCACTGAGAATTTTTCTAGCGGTGCTGAGCGCAATCAATGATATTCCACTAGTTTCCCCAATTCTACAGTTAATTGGACTTGGTTACACAACTTGGTTTACTTTCCGTTATTTGCTCAAAGATTCTACTCGGCAAGAATTAGCAGCAGAAATTCGCTTAATTCAAAAACAAACTCTAGGCAGACAAGAGTCAGAAACTTTAAGCTAACCGCAGTATGGTAGTCCCCGACTTCTTTCAGATTCCCGATTTTAAGAAGTCGGGGATCTAATAGCCCATAACACTGCACCATCTAATTCAGGGAAAAAGGAAATATGATGAAGGTTCATAAACTAGCTTCGCTTCCCGCAGCAGTATTTCTTTCAACATTACTAACAGTACCGCTGCTAAATAGCTGCGGCGGAGGTTCCCAAAATGCCGCGCCACCTCCGATTAACGATAGTGTTGGTAGAAATTTAAATAATCGTCCCCCCGTAAATCAACCTCAAGCTAAGAGGGGATTAAGTACAGGACAAAAAGTGGCAATCTTGGGAGGAGCCGCTGCACTTTACTACCTTTATAATCAGCGCAAAAATGCCCAAGGAACGGGAGCGCAAGGTAAATACTATCTTTCTAAAAATGGGCGTGTTTACTATCGAGATGCTCAAGGTCGCCCTATCTGGGTAACACCACCACAAGGGGGTATTCGTATTCCAGAAGAGGAAGCACGACAATACCGCGACTTTCAAGGATATAATAATAGTCCTACAGGGCGCGATTTGAGGGGTTTGGGTCAGGCTCCTGTTCAGACATATTAATTGTTGCAAACATTAAAAATAGATGGCATGTACCTGTCATTCTATTTTTATGTTTAATATGAAATATTTTTACATTTAAATTCAACAATCAATATAATATTGTAGTAATCCGATTTGATTCCTGGATTACTCATAATAAAATAGAAATTTTATATAAGAAATTAAAGTATTACAAATTTAAATATAATGATACCTTTTGATAGATGCTATTAAAAAAATAAAGCGATTAATATCCTAGAAGTAATTACTTGACCGTTAATAGTTGATTGAATTAAAACTTTAGGAGGAACAAATGAATTTATTAGAAAAACTCTTTGGTGGTGGACAGGCAGAACAAAATGACTACCGCAATTTTGTGAATCGTTACGAGCAGGGTTTACCCCATGAGGGATACTCTGATGAAGAAGTTTTAAACCGTTATCAGCAAGTATCTAGACAGTTACCTCCAGAACTTTATCAGGAATCTGCACAAGAAGCTTTTAATCGGATGTCACCACAAGAGCGGATGCAGTTTGGTCGATATCTTCAACAGCAGACACGTTCTTCAAACTTGAATTTTCCTGATTTGAACCAAGATGGTATAGACGATCGCTTTCAAGACCCAAATTATCTTGCTCAAACAACAGGTCGGATTCACCAACAACAACCAGATATACTCAGTCAAATTTTGGGTGGTGTTACGGGGAGATCTACAGGTAGTCAAGGTGGTAACATTATGAGCAATCCCTTAGCGAAGGGAGCGATGGCGGGTATCGCGGCTCTAGCCCTCAAGAAGTTGATGCAAGGAAGCAATCAAGCAAATTACGGACAGTATGGTAACGTCCGCCCAGCTAGTGAAGACCCCTACGGTGATCCGGCAGATTACGGACAGTATGGTCATGTCCGCCCAGCTAGCGAAGACCCCTACGGTGATCCGGCAGATTACGGACAGTATGGCAACGTCCGCCCAGCTAGCGAAGACCCCTACGGTGATCCTGCTGACCAACCGTACCGCTAGAGCATCGATTCAGTAATCGCAAAAAACCGATTTATTTTCGGTAAAATGACCAATTATCGTTGACTGTAGAGACGTTGCATTGCAACGTCTCTACTATACATCCACAATTACGCCCTGATATGCCATTGAGAAATCTTTAGGTTACTTTACTGGCTCTAGGCTACTGAAACGTTTTTGCCATAACCTCTACCTCGGTTGTTACTTCCAATGGTAGAATTACTGTAAATGTGGAACCAACTTCCACCTCAGAAGTAAGATTGATTTCGCCTTGTAACAGCTTTACCATACGTGCAACGATCGCCAGTCCCAACCCTGTGCTATCTGGAGGATGCAGTTTTTGGGAATGATCAACACGAGCAAAGGGTTCAAAAATGCGCTCTTGGTCTTCAAGTGCTATGCCAATTCCTGTATCTGTAACTGCGATCGCCCATTGATTGTTGATAAATGAATGACACTCAATGGTCACGCAGCCTGTTTCTGTGTAGCGAATAGCATTACTAACTAGATTGGTCAAAATCTGTTGCAGTCGTAATGGATCTGTTAATACTTGCACTGGTGCGTCTTCACAGTTCAGCAGTAGCTTAAGTCCTTGCTTATCTGCTAAAGGCTGCATAGTTTCTACAACAGTGTCAATGATAGAGTGTACATCTGTTGTTGCAAGGTGTAAGTGCATATTACCTGATTCATAGCGAGAAAGCTCTAGCGAATCATTAATTATATGCAGGAGTTGACGACCGCTACGCAACACACGCTCGATATGCTCAACGCTAGTAACAGTATCTTTGAGTTCGGGGGAGCGCTGTTGACGAATGAACAGTTCTGAGTAGCCAATAATTGAGGTAAGCGGTGTTTTGAGTTCATGTGCTAGCATATTCAGGTTTTCTTGGCTAGTGCGAATTAACCGCCTCAATTCTTCAACAGTTAAAATTAATTGGTTTTGCAGTTGCTCTAGTTCATTTAACCTTTCTTTGACATAGCTTTGAAAACACTGAGCGATCGCTTCATCCACAACTGCATCAATCAGCGATACTGACCGTAATACTTCCTCTACGGTTCCCTGTAACAATTCTGCACGCAGATTAGCAAAGATAATGGTACGGAGTAAGTGATATTCTCGCACAACTTCTGTGGGGTCAAAGCCTTGTTCTGCTCTTAGCAAACCATGTTCTAAGCTAGCTTCGACAATCGTTTTAATATCACTTGCTTGAGCTTTAGCCAGTACTGTCACCAAAGCAGTAAGAACATGAGGAACATGATCTCGAATAGCTGTTTTTGAGAGATTATTAGTACTTTTAATTTGTTGGTCTTGAATTACTGCTTCAACCCACTGTTGAGCGATCGCATCAACTTTTTCTGACAGCAAGTGACTAAAATCTTGCATAAATCAATATATATTAGTTCGGTTAAGTTAGTCCTTTAATATCGCTTATATCAGAGCCACTTGGCAAGCGATCGCATTACTACTTTAAAATAAAATGCTTATCTCAACTATTATAGATAAAAATTTTACAGTTCACCCACGCAAAGAAGAATGATCAACTTATCTGTTTAGCTATTATATTTCCATCAAATAAAGATATTTTTATGTATCTTTAACCAGGGCTTTATACATAATTGCTCTTTTTTCTCATCCTCCTTAAGTAATGAATTAAACTAATATTTAATTATCTATGTCCAAAGACAAAAATAGATTAAACAGATATCTTGCTATTTAGAGTTTTTAATCTCCCTCTTGCGGTTAGTAAAAGCACAAAAATTATCAGTTACAATCTAATTTAAATAGATCATTTAAAATAAAGCAGTTAAAAGTTAACATATCAGCAACTAATCTTTGGCATATCTATAAATACATAAAATAGATCTACTGATTAATTTAACTAAACGTAAGAGTGCAAATCTTTAATAAGTTATTAGAAATGTTGAAAAGTAAAATTTTTCACCGATTTCAGAAAATATTAAAAAATATCATTCATAGTAATTCTAATCATAGTGATAATATTGCTGAAGATGAAAGATTTATAGAAAACCAGACTGCTAACTTCAAAAAGCAAATCCTTTTTAAGGTCAAATTTAAGAAAGATGAAAATGTTCCCAAATCAGTATCAGCTTACCAACAGGTTTCGTTAAAACCCCAACAATTCAAAAAAGCTTCATTATTCCCTGATGGTAAGACTAATATTGCTGCTTTATCTCTAATTTTGCATGGAGTTGCTGATGTCTTATCTCAAAAAATGAATCTGTCTTGGAAAACTCGAATAAGTAGGACTTTCAGCTATGAAAAAGAAGTTGAAGGCACTAAAGAAAAAATCTTTTACTATGTAACGGATAATCCCGAAAACCCACAACCAGAAACTCTGGCTGAAGAAACTGCCTTAGTTGTTATAGACCAATTTGATCCAAGAGCATGTGCTATTCACCTAATTTACTGTGCTTTAGTAGCCAACTTAGAAAAACCTTGGGAAGGCAATTTTGTCATTGATGACAAGCAGTTACTTGAATATACAGGGCTTGTCAAACGTAGAGATTTATGCAAGCATGAAAAGCTGAGTATTTTGTACAACTTGTTGCGGCAACCTGCTCAAATACTAGCTTGTATTGCATGGCCCAAAAGAGGGAAAGTAGGAGACTTTACTGTTGCTGATTTAAAGATTTGGGACGTTAGTATAATCAGAGATTTTAAAACAGATAAAGCTGGTAATAGCAAGCTTGCGGGGTTAAAAGTCATAGGTCAGCCTGGAGCATGGACAAAATACTTTTTCAACAAGTCTAACTATTACAGTAATACTGGAATTATCACAAAGAAAACTGTACAGAAACTATTTAGCATTGGCAAGCAAAATGCTGGTGCAGCTAGAATGCTAGTCTGGCTAACCTTTCAAATTCAACCAGGATATCAGAATTGCGTAATGGGCAAAACTCTAATGGAAATTGCTTATGGCGCAGACAAATTGTCAACAGTGGAGCAAGACAATCAGTTGAGACGACAAATAGCTGATGACTTTGAAACTGACTTGAAAGTTGTCAAAGAAGCAGGATGGCAAGTAGATTTAGAAACAGAAGCAGCTTGGTTAATAAGTAGTAGTCACACTAAAAGACCAATAGGCTACTGGAATGAATTACTAAATACTAAATGGCATTTTCATGTACCAGCAGAAGTGCAAGAACGCTTGATGAACTCAAGTCAGCCAAGCAAAGACAATATTCAGCCTCCAACTGGTAATGTTATTAGAGAAGCTAGAAAAACCAAAGGCTGGTCTAGAGCATTTTTTGCATCAACAATGGGTAAAAGTATTTCTTGGGTTGATGCGGTAGAGACGGATACACGTAAGGTTTCCCAGAAAGATATGCCCAAGTTACTCAACATATTGGAACTACATCTGATCTCTTGAGACAGCTAATCTAAATCGGGTTCAACGCCGAGCGATCGCAACTGTGCTATTAACCGTTCTGCACGTCGTCTTTCTTGTTCTGCACGTCGTCTTTCTTGTTCTGCACGTCGTCTTTCTTGTTCTGCGCGTTGTTTTTCTTGTTCTGTAGAAGTTAATACCCAGTTGCCTGTCCCATCATACCAACGTAACCAAGGCTGCTCAATATCTTGATAGCGTCCCTGCCATACACCCAAACCTAATTCTAGTTCTGGTATCCAGAAGCGTGGTTCTGACAAGGCTACCTCAGCATAACGTCCGCCATCTAACTTAAACACCCTGAATTCATATTTGTAGCGGTCAAATACAGCATAATAGGGAATTCGCAAAATTTGCTCATACACTTCCCACTTTCCTGGCGGTTGCTCAATATCCCGCAATGTTTGCCCCAAGTCTTCTTTTTCTGTGCCGGGAGACAGCAACTCAACCGCAATAAAAGGATAAACTCCCTCTTGCCAAACCACATAACTTAAGCGTAAGTCTCTTTGTTCATAGAGACGGGAAACCCCCAAGACAGCAAACCAATCTGGTCGCTTATGCCATAACGGATTGCGCGAATCGTAATACAAATTTAAATCACTAGCAACAAAAATCTCGTTGCTAGGATAATTTGGCGGACAAAAGCTTTCGTCCAAAAGACGAGGTTGTAATAAATGAAACTGATCAGGCAAACCAGGTTCCTCTGGGTCTTCACTGGGAAGATCATACATGGTCGGCAATACTTCTTTTGGAGAACGTGGCGGGTCGGTTTGATACATCGGGAAGCAGTCCTGAAGACGAGACTCTCAAATCTATTATGGAACGTAGGTGAGTGAGGGAGTGGGGTAGCACAGAAGTAGGGGAATGTAAATAAAATATTTTCTACTTCTTACACTACTCCTAACTCCTGTCTCCTATCTCTTAACTACCCGATCGCAGTGGTAACAATTGCGGGAAACTGAAAACAGATCTATTAGAAAAAGAGAACACTAATGAGCTGGACTAAAGTTCTTGCAGTTGAAGCGCTTTCCCCAGGTGCGCGACAAGTGGTGAAAGTTGGCAACCAGAATATACTGCTTTTAAACCACGAAAATCAGTTTTATGCTGTAAATAGCTCTTGTCCTCACTTAAATTTGCCTTTGAAAAAGGGGAAAATCAATGAAGCAGGTGCGATCGTTTGTCCCTTTCATCGTAGTGCTTACGACTTGCGTACCGGTGAAGTACAAGACTGGTGTCCCTGGCCGCCTGGTGTAGGCAAGATGCTCTCGTTGGTTTCACAAGAAAAAACATTGCCAGTGTTTCCTGTTCGTGTAGAAGAAGGTAGTATCTGGATTGATTTGCAAGAGGAATAATAGGTAGGTGGAGTGAGGGAGTAAGGGAGCAGGGGAATTTTTATAACTCCTGTCTCCTGTCTTTCGTCTTTTATCTCTTCAACACACAGCTTAAATATCAATTAGCTTATGAATGAAAAACCACCAGAAACCTTACAGCAGAGAGTTAAACAGTTAGCCACCCAAGCAGTACAACAATCAAACCCATCAGCATGGTTTGATGTTTTATATGCCGAATCTAATGGCGATGTAACTCAAATCCCTTGGGCAAAGTTAGCGCCGCACCCCTATCTTCAAGATTGGTTAACTCATGCTCCTCAAGGTGAGGGGCGCTCAGCGCTGGTAATTGGTTGTGGTTTGGGAGATGATGCGGAAGCTTTAGCACAGAGGGGATTTCAGGTGACTGCTTTTGATATTTCCCCCACTGCTGTCGCTTGGTGTCAGCAACGATTTCCTGATTCTCGTGTCAACTACATAGTTGCAGATTTATTGGCAGTTCCTACGCAATGGGATCAGGGTTTTGACTTAGTTGTAGAATCTCGGAATATCCAAGCCTTACCCTTGAGTATACGCTCAACAGTCATTGAGTCGGTTGCCTCTATGGTTGCAGTGGGGGGAACCTTATTGATAATTACTCGGTTTCGGGACACTGAAGCAGAACCCGATGGCCCTCCTTGGGCATTGTCTAACTCCGAACTTGCTCAGTTTAACGGGTTGGGATTAAACGAAGTTAGCCGTATTTTATTCTTTGAGTCAGATAAAGCTCATATTAAACAACTCCGCCTTGAATATCATCAGCTTGGCTTGCAAAACATCGCAAAATAAATGCGCGATCTACTGAAATGAGAAAGTAAACTGGGGTTGGAGTAAGCAATTAGAAATTTTGCAGTCTTAGCAGAATTACTCAACTTTATTCCCTATATTGGCTCAACTTTGAGTGTAGTGTTGCCAATGGCAATAGCTATTACCTACGATACGCTACACGATCGCAATTGTTAATCAGATTCACGGTAATCTTTTCTAAAGGGCGCTGGATAGGTGCTTCCGTCTCATTATCCACCGCAGATATGGCTTCATCTAATATTAGACATCTCCAGAAATTAAATATACATTATCCAGAGACGTAGCTACGTCTCTACAAGGGTACAATTTTTATTTTCGGATGCTATCGTAGCGAATTTGATTCATTCTCACAATTGCAGCCGCAGCTGAGGCTGTCACTTTATACTCACATTTAAGATGCAGTCTGAAAATAGGCAAGTATTCTGAGTTTTTCAATTTGACGAACTTTACTTATGAAAAATTGCTTTATTAATATATGTCAGCACAAAAGCTCTATGCTATTTTCTGGTTTTGGTTAAAAATTACTTTATCAGCATTCTTGTTGTTGAGTGCGATCGCTTTACTGCTGCTTGTATTGTTCACTATTCTGAAAGTGCCTTCTTTGATGATTGGCAATGACACATTTTGGTTATTGCGTTGGCGATATGAACCAGATGCTAGTTATGTAATTGCCTTCAATCCTTTGTTTTTACTGATCGTAGCGGCTGCTATTGGTTTTATCGGACTTTGGTTAAAACAAAAGCCCAGGCGGCACAGGAGAAGAACAAGATGAAACTAGGGCAAGGCTTGGGGTTACTGGCACTATTTTTTTCGCTCTACATCCTTTGGCAAATTCGGCAGTTAGTATTGCTGTTATTCACGGCTGTAGTGCTGGCGGTGGCGATTAATCAGCTAGTTTGGCGATTTCAGCAGTCTGGAGTTAAACGTGTTTGGGCTGTTTGGTTGAGTTTAGGTATGATCGTGACACTGCTAGTTGGTGTTTTCTTGTTGATTGTGCCGCCATTTATCCAGCAGTTTCAGGAATTGGTAGTGCTTTTACCAACTGGAGTAGATCAAATTCAACGGGGTATCAACTGGTTAGAGGAACGCATCCCCCAAATTTATTTACCGGAAATTCCTGATATCAATGGTTTAATTGAACAAATACAGCCTTGGGTTACAAATTTATTACAACGAGCGATCGCTCTATTCTCTACTTCTATAACTGCAATCTTAGAGTTTCTACTAGTTATAGTTCTCACTTTAATGCTACTTGTTAATCCGCAGCCCTACCGTAGAGCTTTTGTACGCGTCTTCCCTGGCTTCTACCGTTCGAGAGTTGAGGAAATTCTCTCCCGTTGCGCTGAAGGTTTGGGCGCTTGGACAATCGGCGCTTTGATTGAAATGGTATTTATTGGTGTTCTTTGCGGACTTGGGTTATGGATTTTACAAGTACCACTTGTACTAGCTCATGCAGTCTTAGCAGGATTACTCAATTTTATTCCAAATATTGGCCCAACTTTGAGTGTAGTGTTGCCAATGGCAATAGCTTTTCTTGATGCACCTTGGAAAGCCGGGGCCGTAATAATTTTATATGTAATCATTCAAAACATTGAAAGCTACTGGCTGACCCCAACCGTGATGGCAAAACAGGTAGCGCTATTACCTGCGATGACACTAACGGCGCAAATTGTTTTCGTTACTCTTTTTGGCGCTTTGGGATTACTGATGGCGATCCCGCTGGCGGTAATTGCCAAGATTTGGATACAAGAAGTGTTATTTAAAGATATTTTAGATAAGTGGCGGCAAGTTCCTTCATCAGGTTCTTACTAACCAAAATTATCTAGACAAATTAGCGAATAATGGGGTAGGAAGGCGTTGTGATAGATAAATTGCAAAACCGCTTTCGGAATTTTAGAAAAAAAGTGGCTGAGCCTGTCAAAATCCAACAGCTAGAAATAGAGTTGTTAGCAGAATCAATGTTAGATTCATCCTACCTAGTTTTGATTTTTGGCTCCTGTGCTATAGCTACTTTTGGTTTATTGTCCAACAGTAGTGCAGTAATCATCGGCGCTATGATCATTGCACCTCTGATGCTGCCAATTCGAGCTTTCGCTTTTGGTGCTTTGCAAGGGAATGTTCCCTTATTTCGCCAAGGAATAATTTCTGTAGTAGTAGGAACAATTGCTGCAATAGCGATCGCCTACAGTTTAGGATTGTTTACACGTCTTCCTACCTTTGGTAGTGAAATCCTAGCACGTTCCGAACCAACACTATTAGATTTAGGGATAGCCGTAGCAGCTGGAAGTATCAGCGGCTACGCTAAAGTTGAGCCAAAAATTTCTGGAAGTTTGGCGGGAACTGCAATTGCCGTTGCACTCATGCCTCCTGTTTGTGTGATTGGTTTAGGGTTGTCGCAGGCAAATTTCTCACTTAGTTTCGGAGCAACTCTACTTTACCTAACTAACCTGCTAGGCATCACTCTTTCGTGTATGCTCACATTTCTGATAGCAGGTTACACATCCATGCGTCGAGCACGAAAACCCCTCACTTGGACTTTAGCTTTAACCGCAATTCTGCTTATTCCTTTGGGTGTAAGCTTCTTCCGACTTGTACGGCAATCTCAGCTAGAAATCAGTGTCAGACGAGCCTTATTAAACAGAACTGTTACTTTTCAAAGATTAGAGTTACTGACAAATCAAACAAATTGGCTAACTAATCCACCACAAATCCGTTTAAATGTGCGGGCAAAGGAACCTGTAACCCCTCGGCAAGTGCAATTATTGGAAGAGTTTATTGAGCGAGAAATGGGACAACCTTTCACTTTAATTTTCCAAGTTGGCGAAGTGGAAGAAGTACGGCGATCTTCAGTAAACAGTAAACAGTAAACAGTAAATAGTGAACGTGGAAGAGTGCGGCGAGAGAAGTAGCAGGGGTGCAGGGTGTAGAGACGTTGCAATGCAACGTCTCTAGCTGTCGCATTATTTTTTGAAATTGGTATTAGATTTACTGGAATTTATGTTGTAGTATCTGTAGTGTCAGATATTGAACTTAGAATAATACATGAGCCAGTATCATTTCAAACAGTCATTCTCTGCTGACCCCACTTTAAGCGATAAGCTTTTTGACTTGGTAGAAGATACATTTCCCGGACTCAGCAGTCTGGCAGAATGTGGGAGAAAACTAGGTGCATCTTGGGAAACAGCTTCGACGCCGTTTATTCGCTTTCATGATGATATAGCGATTACTCATGTGGGAGTATTAGAAATTCCTATGCAAATCATGGAACAAAGGTTAACTGTGGGGGGAGTTCATGCAGTAGCTACCCGTGCGGAATTTCGCAGAAGAGGCTATTACCGTCAAGTGATGGAGGAAGTTCTAGAATATTGCGACCAACGTTATGAAACACTGGTACTAACGACACCGCAACCAGAGTTTTACTTACCTTTTGGCTTTCGTGTTATCGAAGAATACATTTTTAAAGCCAAGTGTGACTCTATAGGTGGCACTGATGGCTTGAGAACTCTAAATTTTGCAGATATCAAGGATTTCACATTGCTACACAGACTTTTGGAAACACGCACACCTGTATCTAATGTAGTTGGGGTAGTAAAGGAAAAACCTGTATTCTGCGTCAATGAAGGAAGCCGTCCCTTATACTATGCGGAGGATTTAGATTTAATCGCTTGTATGGAGATTGAAGATAGCAGACTTCATCTTTTTGATCTAGTCGCAACGCAGATATGCTCTTTAAAGGAAATTCTGGTTAGAATACCTCAACCCATTGCAGAGGTAGTAATCTACTTTAGTCCTGAACGTCTTGATGTCAGAGATGTGGAGTCATTCCCTCATAAATTGGATGAAACTGTGCTGATGGTTCGCGGTACATTTGCAGCGGAGGGAGAGAAATTTATGCTGCCGCGTTCTGCGAGATGTTGAGGAATAATAGGATAGTCAAGAGAATCACAGCATAATTAAACCTAGTCGCACACCTACAGCAACAGCCTCAGTGCGGGTGGAGACACCGAGCTTTTGAAAAATGGATGAAAGATGAAATTTAACTGTATGCTCAGATATATGCAAACCTTTAGCGATCGCTTTATTTCCCAACCCAGAACCGAGCATTCCTAAAACCTCGATTTCCCGTGGTGTCAAGGTTTGCACAGGATTTACCACAACTTTTTCTCGCACAGAAAGCAACTCCAAAAAATCTGGATGTAGCACCACTAAACCAAAAGCGATCGCCTCAACAGCAGCGACAATTTCCGACTCTGTACTAGTGCTGGGTAATATACCCCGGACACCAGAACGTAAAGCCATTTCCAAGTCGATACTGTCAAGTTCCTCAACAATTACTATGATTATCAATGGGTATTGCTCCTCTTGAATCAGCAGCAATTTTTCCCACACCGATTGTTGAAGATTCCCGCTCAAATCTAGTAGCACTACATCGGGTTGTAGCCCAACTTCCCTTGTTAGTACATCCAAATCGGATGCACTTCCCACAACCGTCAGCGTGGGATTGCTAGTCACCACTGCTGATAACCCTGCCCGCACCACGGGGGAAGTAGCAACTACCATGACTCGGATCATGTCGCCTCCACAGGATTCCCACTCTGCACCGCAACATACACAACAAATTGCTGTCCACCGCGCAGTACTTGTAGAGGAAGTGATTGGTTATTGTTGCTTTGATGGAGATATTTAGCTAAGTCGTTGGGGTTAGTAAACAAACGCCCTGCAACTCCAATTAACACATCACCAATTTTGACTCCAGCGGTTTCTGCTACACCACCAGGTAAAATTGATAACACTAGTAAACCCAAAGCGCGTCTGTCTAAAAGCACAGGTTGTAGTGTTACCCCCAGTTGTGGGCGAGTATTACCGCTCAAAAAACGGTCTACAGTGTTGCTAGGAACTGCTACAGCTAAACCATTGGCAATCATAGTGTTAATGCCCACAACTCGACCGAGACAGTCAGCAAGTGGCCCCCCAGAATTACCAGGATACAGCCGCAAATCTGCCATAACTGCCCGCGAATTATTAGCACAGATAATCCCGGTAGTTACAGCACCACTGTCTGCAAAAGGATTACCTACTGCTAAGACTAATTCGCCGACTCGTAGCGCTTCAGAATTACCAATTTTTGCAGCAGTTAAGTCAGTGGCAGCAATTTTTAGGGCTGCTAAATCTTGTTGTGGGTTAAAGTGTGTACGTAGTGCGTCAAATTTTCGTCCATCGGATAATTCCACAGTTGCGCTGTTGCTGGTTGCTACGTGGGCATTAGTGATAATTACTCCGTTAGGTTGCCATATTACACCGGAACCGATTCCTAGAGAACCGCTGTTTATTTTAACGGTGCTATGGCGTAGTTTAGTAGCTAGTGCTGTTAATTCGGTGGCTATGTTGGTAAATGTTGTGTTTGCCATGTTATGCGGTTTTGTTGCTGGCATAGATATTTTTTTCTCGCGCAAAGGCGCAAAGACGCAAAGAGGAGTCTAGTTTTTAGGCTCGATTTGCTAAGGTTTTAAGCAAAGGTGTTCTGAGCTTGGAGTTTCGTGTTCTGAGCTTGGAGTTTCGTGTTCTGAGCTTGGAGTTTCGTGTTCTGAACTCGGAGTTTCGTGTTCTGAGCTTGGAGTTTCGTGTTCTGAACTCGAAGTTTTGTGTTCTGAACTCGGAGTTTGGTGTTCTGAACTCGGAGTTTCGTGTTCTGAACTCGGAGTTTGGTGTTCTGAAGCTCAACGTTCGAGTAAAAAGGTCGAAGTTCTAAATTACGAATTACAATGGTCGTTCGCCGACTGCGATCGCTAACTCAACTAATACTCCACCGCGTACAAGTTGGACTTTGACGGTTTGACCAATGCGATCGCTACTATTAAGAAGTGCTAGCACATCACCAGTATCACTTAATGTAGCACCATCAAATGTTACTAAGACATCTCCAAGCAACACACCTGCGTTGTCAGCGGGGCCGGAGGGTTCGACGTTGACGACAATTACTCCGCTAGCAGAATTTAAATTGAGAGCAGTTTTGAGATTTTTTGGTAAGCGTACAGGTTGCATACCTACACCTAAGTAACCCTTGGAAATACGTCCTTTTGCTACCAATTGGTCAACGATGCGATCAATTGTAGCAACGGGAATAGTCAGAGCAGTACCGCGCCGCCCTGATGTATTCATGCCTACTACATAACCAGCAGCATCTACGAGGGGCCCACCTGCAAAGCCAGAGTAAAGGGTGATGTCTGGGCGAATAAACTGGTCAATATTACCACCGCTCATGCTCCGCCAAGCACCACTAACTACACTCACCGCACCCATCGTCGCTCTTAAGTCACCTTCGCTACTTCTTGCTAGTCCCAGTACCAGATGACCGACTTTGAGCGTTTTAGTATCGCCAATTTTTGCTACAGGAATTTCTTCATCTTGGAGTTTGAAGACAGCTATATCGGTGCTAGAGTCATGACCAATAGGTGTCATGGGTACAGTGCGCCCACCTGATAGGGTAATGGTGATTTCGTCATAGCGCTGAAGCGACTCATCAGAAGTAACAATGATCCCATTACGCCAGTGAATACCACTTGGAGAAACACGTCTACCCGCATTCACAGCAACCACAGCAGTCCCAGCTTGCTCTACGGTGTCAGCTAAACTATTAGACAGAGCCAGTAATGAAGACATAAGATTTCTTTGCAAACGTTCCTAGATGCTCATATCTTGCCGTTTTCTCCTTACAGCTGACATCAGAAAAATGGGCAGAATTCACCCTAGAAAAATAGCTAGGTAAGAAAGTAGGGGGAGTAGGGAACAGGGAGCAGGGGGAGCAAAAGAATAGACCTCTTGCAAAAGTCCGAAAACTATTAGTGTCATTCTGACCAGAACGTAGTGGAGGGAAGAATCTCCGAGATGTTTCGCTCCGCTCAACATGACAATTTAAGCATTTATGCAAGAGGTCTAATAATTTTCTTTCCCAGTCCCCAGCGATGCACTGAGTTTCGACTACGCGGCAGTTGAGCGAAGTCGAAACTCAGTACAAGTTCCCCAGTCCCCAATCCCCAGCCTATTTGAAATGCCGTTGAATAGCTGTAAATCCTGCGGAGAATAACGCTGCAATTACACTTGCCATAATTGCCAGAACCACGCAAGCGCCTAAAGCTCCCAAAACTATCACTACCCCATCTTGCTCAATCATGCCTAAACTAATTACAACTATGGCAACAGCAGGGGGTAGATTACCAAAAGGTATCGGTAGTGCAATGACAATAGCAAGGATGAGAAACAATAGTCCCAAAAGGCGTTGTCCCAGAGGTGAAGCGACAAATTTCCAGCGGGGACGAACTACACTCTCAAATTTTTCTAGGATTAAAAGAATTTTATTTATCAGTTTCTCAAAATCTTTGCGTTTTAACGAGCGATTAGCTATCCAATTTGGTAGCCGAGGTTTGGTAAAACCTAAGAGCAACTGTATGGAAACTATCATTAAAGGTAGACCGATAATTGCAGAGACTCCAGCGATAGGTAGCGGCAAAGCTTCTGGTAATGCACAAAAAAGTAAGACAGGAGCAAAGGCGCGATCGGCCATATCATCTAATAAATCTCTGAAGTATAGGCGCTCTCCTGAATGGCGTTCTAAGAAGTCTCGCAGTAATTTAGAGGTCTGCAATTCTTGTTTTGACATGCTTTGATAGTCTGTATTGAAAAGGGTGCGATCGCTATTAAGGATTAAGAACAGAGTTAACTACTGAATTCTATATCCTATATTGAGGCTTCAATCCCAGCCCATAGTAAGACTTTTGATTCCCTTCCACTGCCCTCCAGGGAGTAAAAAGTCACTGAATCAGAAAATGTCTAGTACACTACGACATAGATAAACCACCCATGCCCCATTACCTTGTAAGTCGCGTTGAGTTCATCCCTTTAAGAGGATGTTTTAAAAGGGTCTTTGTCTGTCATGTTGTAGCTTGCTTCCCGCAGGGTATGCAGCGTAGCGAAATGAAACATCTCAATATGTGGCCAAAAACCTAGATTCTTCCTTACGCTTTGCTCCACACCCTGCGGGAAGCCGCAGAAGCGTCTACAGAATGACATTTTTATACTATCTTGGACTTTAGAAACATCCTTTAACCTTTCCCCTCTTTTTTATATCAGCTTTTCTTCGATTATTTCCTCAAATAGCTCGTCTAATAATTCGCCTGTATGCTCTAAAGAACTCAACACTCGGTAAGCCAAACGCGCTGTTTCAGGAGATGGAAATTCTATATCAGGAACCATAATTACACACATCCCAGCCGTAAAAGCAGCTTTTACTCCTACAGATGAATCTTCAAAAACTATACACTGCAAAGGAACAACATTAAGTCTGCGACTAACTTCTAGAAAAATATCTGGAGCAGGCTTGCCCTCGGCAACATCTTCGCTCGTTACAATAGTCGTGAAATATTGCCGAATACCTGCGTTGGTTAAACGTCGGATTGTTCTAATTCGAGATGTCCCAGTTCCCAATCCAATAATTACTCCTAGGTTATTTAGTTTGTTGAGTACATCTAATACACCGACTTTTACTGGCAGACCTTCTTGCATTTCTCGCTCATCGCCAATTTTAATCCGTTGTGCTGTCACTGACACAAAAGGGAAGCTTTCACCATATCTTTTTTTTAGTATTTTTTCTCGCCATGATAAATCTCGACCGACAAACTCATTATAAAAATTGTCACTCATAACATAGCCATGATTTTCTAGGGCCTGCTTCCAAGCCCATCGAGCAATACTTTCCGTATCAAAAAGCAGACCATCCATGTCAAAAATTGCGGCTCGGAAATTTGGTGACACATTAAGTCCTTTGATTACAGCTTGACAATATCGAACTATGTAATTATGACCTTCTTGGTAGTCTAAAACTTAATTAACTCAAACAACCTACATAATTTATTTTTTGGGTTTAATACCAAGCGTATTGCACCAAAGCTTTAATTTGCGTACTTAGTAGCATAAGGGACTAGCAAATAAAAAATATCCCAAAAACTGATGCAACAAACCTCTCTATTCCTCATTTCTCCGCGTTCTCCGTGTCTCTGTGGTAGCCTGTCTTGAAAAGTTTCCTGCCCAGGGAAACCCTCCCGCAGAACTTTTCGCTCTTGGCGGGCTGCACCAACGGAGGAAACCTCTGTTACAAAGTTCTGATGCCTGCGGCGGGCTGCACCAACGGATAGCGCAGCGTTAGCGACGTAGGAGCGTCGGAAACCTCCGCTCAGACTTTGCGCTCCGCTCAGACTTCTCTGTGCCTACAGAACTTTTCGCTGCGGCAAGCCGCTCCATGTCTACGTTTATTAGATAATTGAGTTTACTGTTTACTGTTTACTGTTTACTTTTCTTTGAAATCCCTAAATCCTCAAACCTTCTCTAACTGAGATGAGGAAAATAGAGCATTGCTTTTAAAATAAGAACAAACTAAGCAAAAATATGATAAACCTCAATGAATCTGCCCTTAACTCCAAATCTAAAGAAATAAATCTGCTAACTCCATCTAGCAATTTACCTTTATACGGCAAAAGAATTTTAGTCACAGCACCAAGAAACTATGCTTCTAGATTCTCTGAGCAAATCATTAAAAAAGGTGGACTTCCAGTTATCATGCCAACTATCGAAACCTGTCATCTATTAAACTGCACTGAGTTAGATACTGCTCTTAGAAAAATAGATACATTCGACTGGATTCTCTTTACTAGTAGAAACGGCATCACTGCATTTTTTGACCGGATGAATGATTTACAGATTCCCACATCTGTGTTGCAAAATTGTCAGTTGTGTGCTCTAGGAAAAGACTCAGAAAGCTTATTATCTTTTTGTGGCCAGGTGGATTTGATACCGACAGAATCTAGCCCAGCCGGAATTGTGGCAGAATTAGCAAAAATTCCCCAAATTAATCAGCAAAAAGTGCTAATACCGGCTCCTGAAGTTGTTGGTTTGCCTGAGCCTGATGTCATACCAAACTTGATTTCAGAATTGCAAAAATTGGGTATACAAGCAACTCGTATCCCCACATATATTACACAGAGTTTAGACAAAAATATGTATGGTGTTGAATTAAACCTAATTCGTCAAGGAATGATAGATGTAATTGCTTTTAGTAGCACGGCAGAAGTGGAAAGTTTTTTGACAATGGTCAACTCAAAAAATGATTATGAACATTGTGTTGTTGGTTGTTTTGGCCCTTATACAACTGCCAATGCCCAAAAGTTAAGTGTAAATGTCTCTATCGTGTCAAAAGATTATAGTTCATTTGAGGGATTTGCTGAGGCGATCGCAGAATTCTTCACTCTGGCTTCCAGATAAAAAAGCCAGAGTATGGTAGTTTTCAATCAGATATCTCTGTGCCCGTATAATCTGACTTATCTGAAAAACATGAGGTAGCGAACAAAAATGGAATTTGATTTTACAACCACTCTTGGGCTAGTAGCAGGAGTACTGACGACTATCGCCTATGTACCTCAACTCATTAAAACTTGGCAGTCAAAATCAGCTCACGACCTTTCTTGGAGTATGTTAATTATTCTGTGTACAGGTATTATTTTATGGTTAGTTTATGGTACTTCTGTCCATGATGTACCCATTATTGCGGCTAATGTCGTCACTTTAGTTCTGGCTACTGTGATTTTGGTGCTGAAAATCAAGTACAGGTAAACTATCTCTACTAACCGTTTCTAAATGTCGAGCAGTAAAGTCTAGACTAGTAGCACGTAAACCCGTAGTATCGAAAATGGAGTTTATGTAAGAGCGGGATTGTTGCATGGCAACTTATAAGGTCAGATTATTTAACAAAGCTGAAGGGATAGATGAAACAATTGAAGTTGCTGATGATGAGTACATCCTAGACGCTGCCGAAGAACAAGGTTTAGACTTACCGTACTCGTGTCGCTCTGGTTCTTGTTCTAGCTGCAACGGTAAGCTAATTTCAGGTTCAGTTGATCAGTCAGACCAAAACTTCTTAGATGACGATCAAATTGCCGACGGGAATGTCCTAACCTGTTATGCTTATCCCACTTCAGACTGCACCATCGAAACCCATCGAGAGGATGCGCTAAACTAACAAGTCTGTACAAGCACAATAATTCTCACTAAAAAGCGCTCTCCAAAAGGAGAGCGCTGTTAATTTAGTTCAACGGCATTGATTAGATATCAAACTGCAAATTAGCCAGCTGATGCCAAATTAACTTTGACAACTTTGTTCTTTTCTTCTTCAGCTTTGGGTAGCGTTAGATTCAAGATGCCATCTTTATATTCTGCGGTGACATTGGTATTTTGAATCCGAACAGATAAAGGAATTACACGTTGGAATTTACCATAGTGAAATTCGCTCTTGATTACACCTTTATCTTCAGTTTTAGCTTCAGACTTCCGCTCACCACTCAGATATACGGCATTTTGTGTAACTTGTAAATCCAAGTCTTTGGCTTCAATTCCTGGAAGTTCTAGTTTAAGATGAATAGCATCTTCTGTCTCTTTTAACTCAGCAGCGGGAACTCTAGAGAAGCTTCTTTCAACAAATGCGGATGGTAAAGTGTCTTCATCAAATAAGCGATTGATTTGACGTTGCATTACGTTAAATTCTTGCCAAGGGTTCCAACGTACTAATGTCATATTTTTACCTCGTATAATTTGATGAGTATTTTTGTGACCAACCAATTCAGGATTTAATTCCTTGCTTTGTTCTCATAGTAATAAGAAATAATAGTGAGGTAAATTCGGTTTTTATCACTTCGTTGATGATGATTTCCGAACATTATTGAAGGTACGGTAATCTGAAATATTTCTGGTTCGGTAAACTCGACAAAATTAGACTTGAAATATTAATGTGGTTTTTAGGTATGGTGAATAAACGCAGATAAACTATGCCTTAAGCGGTGGCTCAAAAAGGCTTTTTGATTGACAATACCCACTCTGACGAGTGGGATTTAGCGCCGTTTTATGTGAAACAATAGATTTCTTGCATAAGTCGAGATTTGTTAAATATAACCACAGATAAACACTGATAAATACAGATAAATATCGGTGTTCATCTGTGTTTATCTGTCTTGAAAAGTTTTGCGCCGGGAAACCCGGACGCGCAAACTTTTCGCTGTGGTTTATTTTCGTCTTATTCTGATTTTTGCAAGAAGTATAGCAAAGTGCTGAGTGCTGTAAAGCCCTGCGGGCATGGCTGCGCTTAGAGCGGTAGCGGAGCGTTTAGCTTGTAGAAACCCAGTTGCTTCAGAGCTTTGAGCAACCAACACTGTCCTAACCTATGTGACGACGGCTATATAATATAAAGTATCCCAATTTGCTATTATGAGCAAAATATTGAGAAACTTATGCAAGTAATAGTAATAGTTGAACTTATTGCTTTTTTTTATTTTGATAGAGATAATAAAAGACTCATCAGCAACCGTTCATAATATATGTTAATAAGTTGGGTTTACTTAATTGCAGCGATCGTTTTTGAAGTTTCAGGCACAACTTGTATGAAATTATCGCAAGGATTTACTAGAATAGTCCCTTCAGTATTAATATTTGTCTTCTATGGACTTTGTTTTACTTTTTTGACGTTTTCCCTCAAAAGGCTAGAAGTAAGTGTAGCTTATTCTGTCTGGGCTGGATTGGGGACTATTCTAGTTGCTACCATTGGTATTATTTGGTTCCGTGAATCTGCCACATTCATAAAGCTTGTATCAATTGCCTTGATAATCATGGGTGTAATCGGTATAAATTCAGGTAAATAAAAAATACCTCGCCTTCGTTAACATAGGCGAGGTAAATCAACCAAAACTGATCATTTTACTTGTTGCTGCTGTAATAAATACACCAGCAATTTACGTTGTTCCGCTAGCCTAGCAAAATGAGCAGACTTTGCTAAATGCTTTTGAAAATATAGTAAACCTCGGTATATATAGCCCACAAGTAATTGACTTTTAATACTTTAACAGAGACAGTCAAAGGCATGTAGCCAATTTGGCTGGTTTCTTTATACACTGAACGAGGAAAAATATTGGTAGGGGTCAAGGGACTGGGGATTGGGAAGAAATTCTTTTTTCTTATACCGATTCAATTAATGATTGTAACAAATCCTTTGGTAGAGACGTTGCATTGCAACGTCTCTACATGGTCTATCTGTCACATTCTTTTTTTGGCATTGCATAATAGAGGGATGAATTGAGGTCATCTACTGTGCAATGTCCATACTGTGGGTCTACGGAAATTAGAAAGAATGGAAAGCGGAGAGGTAAACAAAATCACATCTGTACTAACTGCG